>ENA-OZVA01000014-OZVA01000014.1-human-gut-metagenome-genome-assembly--contig:-NODE-14-length-24343-cov-5.577446_pt1 | contig 24343 bp, 18 predicted proteins | sample MGYA00243440_ERZ654035 | MGnify/ENA primary metagenome ERZ654035 (study PRJEB26926, sample SAMN06164886) | human gut metagenome | biome: ENVO:00009003; feature: ENVO:2100002; material: ENVO:00002003...
ACGAGATTTCTGCCTGTCTCGTGGGCTCGGAGATGTGTATAAGAGACAGTGCCAGTACTGACTGGATGACAATGAAGAAGCAGAGCAGTGCGGAGAGTACGATTCGTACCCACCAGCTTGATAAAGTACCCTGTGCAGTGATCAGACTGGAGATCGTTCCTTTGATCAGTACACCAAACATGGAACCGATCGGAGTACCAACACCACCTGAAAGAAGAGTTCCACCGATAACGGCTGAGGAAATTGCATCCATCTCGAGACCTTTTGCCTGCTCTACGAATCCTGCACAGCTGTTCAGGCAGAAAAGGAATCCACCAAGACCTGCCAGAAATCCATCCAGGACATAGGCACGGAACATGGTTTTCTTAACATCCAGACCCATCATAAGAGCACTCTGTCTGTTTCCGCCGATCGCATACAGTTTCCGTCCAAATTTAAAATATTTCAGAAGAACTGCAATGATCAGAACTACAATAATTGCGATCACAACTGTCGGCGGAATGTATGCCGGAATAAATTTACCCTTTTTATTCGTAGAACCAAATGGCATATAGAAACGATAATTTGCCCATTTCAGAAACAGTTCATTTTTGATAGAGATCATGTCTGTACTGATAATGGCTGTCATACCACGTCCGAAGAACATACCTGCAAGTGTTACGATAAATGGCTGAATACCCATATATGTAACCAGAAATCCCTGTACAACACCAAAGGCAAGACCGATCAGAAGTGCTGCAAGTACTGCAACATATGCACTCACGCCTTTATTTTCCATAAGATCCGCCATGACCATGCAGACAAGTGCTGTCACAGAACCAACGGAAATATCAATCCCTCCGGTGATCATAACAATCGTCAGTCCACAGGAGATAACCAGAAGACCTGCATTGGATACAAAAAGATTCAGAAACATCTGTGGTTTTGCAAAACCTTTATCTGCAAAGATCACCATGCCTGCCGCATACATTGCAAAGAACAGGACAATTGTGATCAGCAGCAGAAATCCGGAACTTGTCATTTTCTTTTTCTGTTTCATCATTTCTGACCTCCCTCTGCTGCAACGGAAACTTTTTTGCTTCTGTGGCTTTCAATAAATTTCTTGAACACATCACTCTGCAGAGTAACAATGATAATAACGACGATCGCTTTGTAAACCGGAAGCTGATCGGCTTTTACATTCATTGCATACAGAGTTGTCGTCAGTGCCTGGATCGTATAGGCTCCGATCACAGAACCAATAAGACTGAATTTACCACCACCGAGGAAGTTGCCGCCAAGCGCGACTGCCAGGATGGCATCCATCTCAAGGTTCAGGCCAATGTTGTTGGCATCTGCAGAATAAATACGGCTGGATGCCACCAGTCCTGCGATTCCTGCAAGAACACCGCAGATCACATAGGTCAGGAATTTGATCATTGTGGAATTTAATCCTACAAGTCTTGCTGCCTTTCCATTGATACCAACGCTCTCAATATAAAGTCCAAGAGCTGTTTTCTTCAGGATAAGTGCAACGATAACTACCGTTACAATTGCAAAAAGCACTGGTGTCGGAACCGGAGATTTACCGATATATCCACCTGCCATCTGGAAAGATGGCACACGGATATAAGTAATCTGTCCATTTGTCACAAGCTGTGCAATACCACGTCCTGCCGTATAGAGGATCAGGGTTGCGACCATCGGCTGAATATTCAGCTTTGCTACCAGAAATCCATTAAATGCTCCGCAGAGTGCTGCCGCAAGAAGTGCTGCGATCACGGCAAGAATCAGAGAATTCTGATATGCCGTCACAGAAGATGCACCACCGGATAAAATCTGACAGCAGACAGCAGCTGCAACTGCCATGACTGCACCAACGCTGATATCCTGTCCACCGGACGCTGCAGTTACAAGTGTCATGCCGACTGCAAGAATGACCAGTTCGGATGCACGGTTGATAACATCAATAACATATCCATAGAAAACACCGTTTCGAATCGTAATATTGAAGAAGTCCGGGGTCTTGATCACATTGATCAGAAGAACCGCTATCAGACACACGACAGGAAGAAAAAGCCGTGCACTTGTGATCTTTTTGAATTTACTTTTATTCATTCTTATCGTCACCTCCTGCAATTGCTTTCATGATATTACTCTGTGAAAGCTCGCTCTCTTCCAGTTCTCCTACCTTTTCCCCGTCACGGAGAACTGCCATTCTGGAACAGGTACGGAGCATTTCTTCTACTTCTGAAGAGATAAAGGTTACTGCCATTCCCTGGTCAGCCAGATCAAGAACAATCTTCTGGATTTCTGTCTTGGTACCGATATCAATGCCTCGTGTCGGCTCATCCAGAATCAGATATTCCGGATTTGTCAGAAGCCAGCGTCCAAGGATAACCTTCTGCTGATTACCACCGGAAAGACTCTTGATCGGAGTTTCCCGGCTTGCCGTCTTGATCTGAAGCATTTCAATATATTTATCTGCTGCCTCTTCCATCTCCTTACGACTCAGTGGATGGAACATCCCCCTCTTGGCCTGAAGTGCAATGATAATATTTTCTCTTACAGAAAGATCTGCAATGATTCCTTCTGCCTTACGGTCTTCCGGAAGATATGCCATTCCAAGCTTCATGGCATCCAGCGGACTGCCAATCTTCGCTTCTTTACCATTTACTTTCAGCGTACCACTGTCAGCCTTATCAGCACCATAGATGGCACGCACCAGTTCCGAACGTCCTGAACCCAGAAGCCCGGTAAGTCCGATAACCTCACCTTTGTTGATCTTGAGATTAAATGGTCTGATCGTTCCCTTATGCCCGATACCATTTGCCTCAATGACCGGAGTTTCTGAGAACATTTTCTTATCCTTATGATTTCCCTTGATGTCTGCCAGATCATCAAAATCCTTGCCCATCATCTTTGCAACCAGCATAACTCTTGGAAGATCTTTTGTCTCATATTCTCCTACCAGTTCTCCGTTACGAAGTACTGTAATGCGGTCGCAGACTGCATATACCTGTTCCAGAAAATGTGTTACGAAAATGATTCCTACACCTTCCTCACGAAGTCTTCGCATCAGGACAAACAGTTTCTCAACCTCTTCATCATCCAGAGAAGAAGTAGGCTCATCCAGGATGAGAACCTTACATTTCATATCTACGGCTCGTGCGATCGCGATCATCTGCTGGATTGCTACAGAACATTCATCCAGCATCTGTGTCGGCGGAACATTGATATTCAGACTTTCCAGAAGCTTTGCTGAACGTGCATTCATCTCTTTCCAATTGATCATTCCGACCTTGTTTCGTGGCTCACGTCCGATAAACAGATTTTCCGCAACTGTCAGATTCGGGCAAAGGTTTACTTCCTGATACACTGTGCTGATTCCATTTGCCTGTGCCTCCTGCGGAGAGTGGTTGATAATGTCTTTATTTTCACCATTCATATGAATGGAACCGCTTTCGAATTCATGTACACCGGTCAGAACTTTGATCAGTGTTGATTTTCCGGCTCCGTTTTCTCCCATCAGTGCATGGATCTCACCCTTGCGAAGGGTAAAGTCCACATGGGAAAGGGCACGGACACCGGTGAAATTTTTGCTTATATCACGCATTTCCAAAACAATATTTTGTTCCATTTTCTTTCCTCCATTCCCTTATTTTTCTTGATTTTCCCTGTTTTTGAGCACAAAAGGGGCGTGGCCCATAAAATCCTCTTATCTGGATCCTGTTCCACGCCCCGGGCTCGTTTCTTATCAATCTCTTTCAGTTTACAGTTTTATGTCTCAAGGATTAGTATGCACGTCCGTCGATGATTTCCTGAGTGATTGGAGTGATTTCATAGTCTGTTCCATCAACAGTTACTTTTGTTACAGTATCGTCAGCTGCAAATGCAACTTCATCTACATATGCCTGTTTCTCAACTTCTTCTCCTGCTTCCAGTTTCTGGATGATCTCTTCTACACGTGGTCCGTGAAGCGGATTACACTCTGTATCACAGGTGATCTCACCGGAAAGTGTCTGGGTAAGACCTGCATTTGTTGTATCGAAGGACATTACAAGAATCTGACCTTCCTCGCCGCCTACTTCATATCCTGCTGCTTTGATTGCATCAATTGCACCGAATGCTTCATTATCATTCTCACAGTATACAACATCGATATCATCACCGCTCTGTTTCAGGATGGACTCCATAACTTCCTGACCTTTGGCCTGTGTAAATTCACCAGACTGCTGAGCAAGTGTTGTCCAGTTGTCATGAGCTTCTACAGCTTCGTCAAATCCTTCTGTACGTCCGATCTGTGCAGATGCTCCGATTGTTCCCTGGATATCAACAAGGTTGATTTCTTCATCGCCGCGGCCTTTGGCTTCCAGATATGCATCCAGCCATGCCATTGCTTTCTGACCTTCAAGTTTGAAGTTGGAACCTACCCATGCTGTGTAAAGGCTGTCATCAGATACATCTACCATACGGTCAACGATGATGACCGGAATTCCTGCATCCTTTGCTTCCTGAAGAACGGTATCCCATCCGGTCTCGGTTACAGGTGCAAGTACGATATAGTCAACTTCCTGCTGAATGAAGTTACGGATCGCTGTCAGCTGATTTTCCTGTTTCTGCTGCGCATCATCAAAAATCAGTTCATATCCGTTCTCCTCAGAGAAAGTAGATTTCATGGATTCTGTGTTTGCAGTACGCCAGTCAGATTCTGCTCCTACCTGAGAGAAACCTACTGTAATTGTATCAGCGCCATCATCGGCTGCCATAACATTCACTGCGGAAAGTCCTGCTAACATAGATACTGCCAAAAGCGCTGTCACCATTTTTTTCTTCATTTTGTAATCCTCCCTTTACATTTGTCCGTGTTTTTTAAGATGGTTTTATTATAGCAATTTCAATATAAAACTCCATAGATTATTTTCGGAAAAAAGTACACTCTTTTATCTGCTTTGCAATAACAATTTTAAAAAGTTGATTTTTTTACGATTTTGGTTGAATATTTTTTCCAAGTCGAATTTCTATTATCGTGCCTTTTCCTTCCTCAGATGAAATCTGCATTCCATAGCCCGGCCCATAATACAGCAAAATACGTTCTGCAACCGCCGCAAGCCCAAAGCCTGCCCTCTTTCCTGTGCGGATTGCCTCCTGTACTTCATGCAGCCGTTCCGGCGTCATTCCCTGTCCGTTATCACTGACCGTAAGAACCAGGGCATCCCCTTCTTCCCTTCCTTCTATCAGAATCTTACCTTTGCCTCGTCGATTCTTGATTCCATGATAAATGGCATTTTCTGCCAGCGGCTGAATGGAAAGCTTGGGAACGGGAATTCCCCCGAGTTCCTCCGGTATATGGATCTCAAACTCCAGAATATCCCTGTAGCGGTACTGCTGTATCTCCAAATAACTCAATGTATGGCGCTCTTCCTCTGAAAGAGGGATAATATCATTTCCCTTGGAAAGCGACGTCCGAAAAAAAACAGACAGACTGGAGATCATATCCACTGCATCCTCTGTCATCCCGCCCTCGATCAGCCAGACAATCGTGTCCAGTGTATTGTACAGGAAATGCGGATTCACCTGTGCCTGGATCAGCTGCAGTTCTGTCAGATGCTGTATTTCCTTTTCCTGACGGACATTCTCCAGAAGAGCATTGATCTTTCGTGCCATCTTATTGATTCCTTCATCCAGTTCCTCAATCTCTTCAATCTCCGCTCCAACCGGAAGAAGATCAAAATTCCCCCGTCCGACTTTTTTGACTTTATTAAGCATTTCTGTTACCGGATGCGTGATTCCATCTGTCAGCCGGAAGGAACGGCGCATCAGGATCATCAGCGTTCCGATCAGAAGTGCGGTCATTCCTGTGATCAGGATCTTTACCCTCTGCGTCAGACTCTTTTCTACCTTTACCAGGTACATAGATTCATTATAAATATAATTCTGCATTTCCTGCATGATCAGACTGGTAATGATACGGATGTTACTGTCCATAAATTCCATCCGTTTATCATATTCTTTGATCTCTGTAAGCTGGATCATCCTTTTCTTCAGATTGTCAAGATAGGATTCCAGGCTTTTCAGAGACTTCATTCCACTCGCGTGATAGGTATTCTGACGCAGCTTCTGCATGATCGCCTGTGCATCCTCTACCTGACCAAGAACATCCTCCAGTTCGCTGCTCTCCTTCGAACCGATCGCTATATAATACATTTCAAGATCCAGATCATCCTTGAAACGAAGATTAAATTCACTGCTGACAGCAAGATTTTCCGAAAGTTTATTGTACTGTCCTGCATAATGCCAGAAAATGATAAGCAGTAATATCATAAGACAGGTCATTGGGATCATGGTAGTGAACAGAAGACGCCGCATACGTTCTTCCAGTTCCATCCGCCTCTTCGGTCTTGCTTCTCTCATCCGCAGCAGCTTCATGCCTTTTCCTCCCGTGCCTTACGGTAATCACTCGGTGTCATTCCCTGTGTCTTTTTGAACAGGTAACTGAAATAGTGTGCATTCTTATATCCAACCTCACCTGCGATTTCACTGGAGCGCATACCTGTACATCGAAGATATTCTTTTGCCTTGTCCATACGAAGTGATGTCAGATATTCAATAAAAGTCTGTCCCATATTCTGGCTGAACAGGGCACTGAAATGGTTCGCACTGACATTTGCAGCATTTGCCGCTTTATTTAAGGACATATCCTCTTCCATATAGTGCTGATCAATAAAATCGACTGCCGTCTTCAAAATACTGCGGTTTTTGTTTCCTGAATTGCGGTCACGAAGCTGAATCGCCTGTGAAACCAATTTCTCCGCATATACAATGGTGCTCTCCATATTCCTTCCGCTTTCTGCCAGAATTTTCTCTGTATCTTCCGGTTCCAGTGTCTTTGTATCACAGCCCAGTTCCTTGAGAAAAGAAAGTACCGAAAAGCGGACATTGAGTATCACATAACTTCTAAACACCACAGATTCCATCGGCTCCTGACCAATTGCATAAAAATAATCCTGTACAAAATTCTCCGTCTCTTCCAGAAGTCCGTTACTCAGAAATTTCTGGAGGATCGTCGGGTTCAGTGCATTGACATCCACTTTCTGCAGATATTCACTGTCATCATTTGTCACATCCTTTTTTTCCATGGCCAGCATTTCATCATAGTACAAAGCCTTCCCATCATACAGGTATCTCTGAGAAAAAGCTCTCGATGCACTGTGATAGCTTTTCTGAATCTGGCTCAGACGCTCCACGGACTCTCCGACAGCAACAAACCACTCTTTATTATCCTCCTTACGATCAAAAATTTTTCTTATCTCTTCGACACAGATTCTGGTATTTTCCCTGATACTGTTTTTCTCTCCCTTTATCAGGACACCATAAGAAAAAACATTGCTTCTGAACAACATCGCAAAAGGATGCCCTGTAAAAAATTTTTCCAGCATTTCCAGTGACTCCGCTTCCCAGGAAGAGTACCCCTCTCTCTGCCCTGAAAAATCTTCGTTGCGGTTCATAGTAAAGATCAGAACATTATACGACTCCGCAACAATATCCAGCCCCAGCTTTTCTGCTCTTTTGTAAACCTCCATCATATCCAGAGAACCACTTACCAGTGCTTCAAAAAAGTCACGGCTGCTGTTTTTCTCATAGGCCTGCATCTCTCTGTGAAATTTTTCGTAATACTCCCTCTGTGTCTTTTCATCCTCATATCTGCTTCGAATTTCTGTAAGCCTCTCGATCAGTGCATTCTTTGTAATAGGTTTCAGAAGGTAGTCCTCCACCCCGATATTGATCGCCTGCTTCGCATAATTAAAGTCATCGTACCCACTTAAAATCACAACCTTAAGTCCCGGTACTTCTTTTTTTGCCAGTCTTGCCAGCGTCAGCCCATCCATAAACGGCATTTTAATATCTGTGATCAGAAGATCCGGCTGCTGTCTGATAAGAAGCGGCAGTGCCATTTCTCCATCTGCTGCCTCTCCTACCAGTTCAAACCCTAGATTCTCCCACGGGATCATCCTCTTGATTGTCTCCCGGACGATCACCTCATCTTCTGCCAGAAAAATCTTTAACATATCTCCACCCCTTTATCCTATCTCTTATCATCAGCTAAATCTTTCGTATATACTATACCAGTTGTATTATTTTCAGACAAGTTTGATTTTTACATCCTGATTTTCCTCAAAAAAACAAGCAGTAAAACGAAGAGTTCTTCTTTCTCCGTTTTACTGCTGTATTTTGCCGGTTACTATCTGGGGCGAAAACGCACCAGATAAATGATCACGCCTGCCACCACCATGATCGGAATAAGGATTCCAAGTAAAACAAACAGGATGATCAGCACAACTGCTGCGATCAGAATTGCGATCAGCTTGCCATACCATGTAGAGAAATCCAGTTTGAATGACTTCTGCTTCACCTTCCCACTGTCGGATTTCTGCTCATAGCCAAAACTTGTGTCAGAATATGGCATACCTGCTCCTGTGTCCAGAAGGGTTCGTGCGATCAGCCTAGGATCACCCAACTCCCTCAACACTTCTGACTCACTGTTGCCTGCTGCAGTCCTTTCTTCAATATAACTGCTGTAGTACTGAATATGTGCGGCAATCTGCTGCTCCGACATCTGTCCGGAAAGCTGACTGCGTAAAATATCTAAAAATTCCTTTTTATCCATATTATTTCTCCGTACAACTATAGATATAATAAAGGTATTTTACCACATATATACGTTCAGGCAAAGCTATTGAACTATAAAATTTTCATAAAAAATTACTTAACGATCATTCCGGTCTTTCTGTCACTGAACAGTGCTACCTCTACCAGGAAAATCACTCCAAGGATCAGCTGCTGAAGCTGTGTCGGCATCATCAGCATGACCAGTCCACTGGACAAAACTTTATAAGTCATAACACCAAGAATGATATTGTAGAATTTTACTTTTGCACCACCGTTGACCGGCATTCCGCCAAGTACCAGAGCGATCATGATCTGTGTCTCAAGCTGATTTCCTGCTGTGGAGGTCACGGAGCCGACCTTGATCGCATTTACGAATGCGGCAAGTCCCGTAATGCATCCTGCTGCCATAAAGATAAGGATCTTGGTGCGCTCTACCCGGATACCTGCATATCTTGCAGCAGTTTCTCCTGCACCGATTGCTTTTAGTCTGTAACCAAGTCCTGTGTATGTAAATACAAGATACATAACCACAAAGATAATCACTGTAAAGGTCAGCATAAACGGCAGTGTATTGTATTTGGAAATATCACTGACTGCGTAAACCGGAGAATTTGTTGTCGCATAGGCACAGACTCCGCGGAACAGATACATACTGCAGATGGTAACAATAAAGCTTGTGATTTTTCTCTTGACATTGAAATAACCGTTGACCAGACCGATCAGGCCACCTGTCACGATTCCGCCGATTGCTGCCAGAACCATATTATAATGAGACAGCCAGCAGACTACGATGGACGCTACACCAAGCATGGAACCCTGTGAAAAGTCAAGTCCTCCCATGGTCATGACCATAAATACACCTATAGAAGAGATCAGAAGCATATAGGACTGGCTGAGCAGCAGAGAAAGGTTCTTTGGCTGAAACAGTCTTCCATCTGTCAGAAATGCAAACAAAATACAGATAACAGCAAATCCTGCTATAGGAAGGATCGTACGCACAATAGGACGTTCCAGAAATGGTACTTGTTCAGATGATTTTTTTGTTGTATCCATTTTTTCTCCCCCTTAAATCATATTATCGATCAGATCGGTGTCTTTCAGATCCGGAGACCGGAAAAATTCACCATTGATCCTGCCGTCTTTCATGATCAGAATACGGTCAGCCATACCAAGAAGCTCCATGATTTCTTCGGAGATCATGATAATGGACTTTCCATTTTTTCTCATATCATTCATCATGGCATAAATATCTGCTTTTACCTTGACGTCAATACCACGGGTAGGGGAATCAAGGATAATCAGATCCGAATCCTTGCCAACCCATCGTGCAAGAACGACTTTCTGTTTGTTACCACCGGAAAGTGCAGACACAAACTGGTCAACACCTGTCATTTTGGTACTCATCTGTTTTGCATACTTGTTAGAAAATTCTCTCATTGCCTTTCCACGTAGGAATCCATGTGTCTTAAGATCCTCCAGAGATGGCAGACAGATATTGTTTCCAATCGTATCATTGATGACCAGAGATTCATTATCTCTGTCCTTCGATGCATAGGCGATGCTGTGTTTGATCGCATCCGGAATAGAGTTGATCTGTGTTCCGTCTCCTAAAGTTACCGTTCCCTGACGATAGTAAGAAGCACCAAAAAGAGCTTTTCCAACCTCATGCATACCACATTCAGAAAGACCTCCGATTCCAAGGATTTCTCCTTTGTGAAGCTCCAGATTCAAATCTTCGATCTGACCTTTCACAGTCACATTTCTGGCGGAAAGAACTACTTCTTTCGAGATTTCTTCGCCATAATCTGTACGGTAATAGCTGTCACCGATCTCACGGCCTACCATAAGTGCCTTCAGTCTGTCCGGTGTCGCCTCCTGTTTACTGATGGAACCAATCTTTACACCATCTCGAAGTACGCTGATATTGTCTGACTGCTCAATGACTTCTTCCAGGTCATGTGAAATAAAGATTACGCAATTTCCTGTATCACGTACTCTGTGCATAACTTTAAAAAGTTCTTCACGACCTTTTTGTCCAAGTGCTGTTGTTGTCTCATCTACAACAAGAACCTTCGGATTGAAATAGGTTGCCTTTACGATCTCAACCAACTTTCTGTCCTCAAAGTTATAATCATCAATAACTTTCGTAGCATCGATATAATTAAATCCGTAGCTGTCCAGATATTCCTGTGCCTTTTTATTCATGGCCGCTGTGTTTTTGATGCCGTGTTTTGTAAATTTGTCTTCGTTTCCAAGGAAAATATTTTCTGCTACCGTCAGTCCGGAAAGTGTTCCGATCTCCTGCACAATGATCGCAACTCCCTGATGATTTGCCTCTACCTGGTTTGTTGCCGTAACTTCTTTGCCCTCCAGGATAAACTTACCGGAATCCTTCTGATAGATACCTGTCAGACAGGAAGTAAGTGTGGATTTACCGGAACCATTCTCACCGATCAGGGCATGGATCTCACCTTTTTCGAAGGTAAAGGAAACATTGTCCAGGGCATGTGTGATACCAAAATGTTTATCAATATTTTCCGCTCTTAATAATATCTCACCCATAATCGTCCTCCTATTTCACTACAAGACCTTTGACCGGTTTGGTTGTCAGTGCAACGATCAGAAGCAGTGCTGCTCCGGTAACCACATTCTGAATGGTGGTCGGCGCACCGAGTGCAACGAAACCATTGAACATAAGCTGAATGATCATCTCACCGATCACAATTGCCACTACCGGATGACCATATTTCTTAAACGCCAGTCCAAAGAAGGTTCCCATCAGAGGCGTAAAGTTACGGCTCATAGAAGAAAGGTTCGAAGCAGATGTCATGGAAGTACCAAAGCTGATCGTCAGGATCGCCTGAAGTCCGAAGAAAAATCCGGCAAGTGTAAATGCCACGATTTTGTATTTGGATACATTTACACCCATGTTTTTTGCAACTACTTCGTTGCTTCCGATCGCATAAGTGTAAGTACCGATCTTGGTATATTTCAGAATAAATGCACAGAGGCAGTATGCGATCAATGCCAGGATCAGGTTTACCGGATAATCACCAAAAGCTCTGTATTCTGTAGAAAGGATTACGTTCTTTCCGTTTGTCGCATAGACACTTAAGGCCTCATAGATCAGAGAAAGTGCACAGGTAACGATCAGGGAAGAAATATGTAATTTAATATATACGATTCCGTTGATCAGACCAATGATCGTACCGCAGATCAGCGGTGCAATGATAAGACCTGCATAACCAAATTTTACGCTTGCATTGCAGGCAATGATGGAAGAAAGTACAATATTTGCACCAACACTCATATCAAAAGGTCCCATAACACAGATAAAATAGAGACCGCAGCCGCCCACCGCATAGATCAGGGCAGATTTCATATAGGTTGCCAGCTTGTCCGGGGAACCGAAGGTAGTCGGAGCGAGTACTTTAAACACCGCCCAGAAAACTACAAGCATAACTACCAGAATGCCAATTCCATAATACCGGCTTTGTTTGAGTTTTTTCATAACCATTCTCCTATTCATTTCTTCGCCCGCCAGAAGCAGGAGGCCAACCGCTCATCTGATTGGTCTTTTGCTTCTGGCGGGCGCATAATACAGCTTCTTTTTATATCTGCTGCCCTCCTTTTGGAAGGCAGCAGATTTCGGAGGCATCTCATTTAGTTGCTGTGACGGGAAATAACATCATCGATGGAGAGAGATGTTGCTGCTTTGTTCAGATCATCAAAGCTGTATCCTGCCATCTCAACGATTTCTTCGTCTGTATACGGATCATCGTCAACAAAGTATTTCTGATAGTTCTCATAATCTTCCGGTGAAGATACATACAAGTATGGGAACTCGATCTCATATCCGAAGGAACCTTCATCTTTTGTATAGTTGCCTTTTACTGCATTATAAGTCATAAGGAATGCGAATAACGGGTCACAGAAATGTCCGCCTGATTCTGCAAACATTCCGCCTGATTCGAGCTGCTCTTTCAGGTCATCCAGGAAGTCTGTGGAAACAACATCAATCTTGCCTGTAAGTCCTTCGTTTGCCAGAGCACCGATGGAACCAACCAGCGGGTCACCGCCGCCGCCTGCAACGATCAGAGCATCCATATCCGGATTGGAGTTATACAGAGAAAGGGCTGCTGCTGCACCTTCTTCGGAGGAAGTGTTTGCATATACAGGCTCTGTCATAGTTGCCTGATCATCCGGGTTTGCTTCGTTCCACTCATCGACTGCTTTCTTATATCCTGTCCATCTCTGCTGGAATGTAGCATCACCTACAGTCCATGCTTCCAGTCCGATGTTTCTGTCACCGTTTTCAAGAAGCAGATTTACAAGTGTGTATCCGTTTGTAACCTCATCTTCATGTACCGCACCAAGATAATATGGAGAATTGCATGCTGTCTGATATACTTCCGGGCTGTTTTCTTCAGAAATAATACGGAAGAACTGAGTCAGATAAACCTGATTTGCTTCGCATGTCTGAATTGCAGATGTCATTTCTGAATCAGCAGAGTTACAAATCACAATACCGTCACATCCTGCTGCGCAGAGCTGTTCAACAGAAGCTGTAACCTGCTCTGATACATGGCCCTGATCTACATACATTACATTTACATCAAGTGCTGCTGCAGCCTTGTCAATGATCTTTTTGCACTGGCTTCCGAGTACGTCTGTGGAACTCCAGATAGAAACACCAATCGTAATATCATCATCTGCTGCGTAAGTCGTCACTGCACTTACCGGTAAAGAACCAACCATTGCTGCTGTTGCTGCAATAGCAACCAACTTTTTCATTCTGTTTTTCATCTTGTAAAAACCTCCTTAAATAAATGTTTATAAAAGCCAAAGTATGTTTTCGTTCTGTATCTGGCTTCGTGGTAATTGTATTAAAACATACTTTGGCTTTATTCAGTTAGGACATATTTGGATTTTTTTGTTGCACATTTTTGACTTGTATGTCTCGGGATTTTGGTAAAAAATATCCCAAAACACCTTATGGGATACTACCTGCTGAACAGTTACTTATTTACATATGTTATTGCGGTATTCTCTTGGACTTACCCCTAATTTCTTACGAAAAACACGGCTGAAATAGTTGTAATCATCATAACCGACCAGAAAAGAAATCGTCTCCAGCTTCTTCTCTTCATCTCCCATAAGGCGAATTGCCTGCTCCATCCGAACTCTGGTCAGATATGCGATGATCGTCTCTCCATAAGTCTGACTGAACATTCTGGAGAGATAACTGGCATCCATATGATAAGCAGATGCCAACGCTGTCAGCGTGATATTCTCGTGATAAGAAGTAAGAATATACTGACGGATCTGCTCCACCTGGCTTCCCGCCGAATCCGCATTGTTCTCGGAATCATTTTCCCACAGACTGTTCAGCAGGATCTTAATCGACGACATTACAGAACCTGCATCCAGACATTTCATGTAATAATCAATATCATCCATCGCTTCCTCTGCCTGTGCAGTCAGTTCCGGCTGCTGCTCCTGTACATAACGATAAAGAATCCCTGTAATCCTCCGTATATACTGTTTCACGTCAAGACAGGACCAGCTCCCATTGTCACAGTTTCTGAAATCGCAGGTCTGGAAAATCAGTTTTCTGGTTTCATTTTTCTGACTCGTATTCAGGAAATGATACAGTTCCTCCTCGATCCGGTGTGAAATATTTTTGCCGACTGTCTGACATGCAGAAGTACTTTCGCCCTCCGGACAGGACAGAATACAGTGTGTATATGTAAATGGCCTGGTCACAAGAACAGCAATCATATCTCTGTAAATATTTCCGATATCATCAAGAGATCCGGTCTGTTCATGCAGGATCACAGAGACCGGTCCATAATCGTCAAGTGGAAATTCCTTCAGTATTTTTTCCGCAAAGATCTGCAGGGATTTTGTACGCGGAGAGGTAAAAATAAGGAACTCACTCATCTTATTACAGTTATTAAAAATGATCGCATCTGGATCTCCATCTGTCAATTTCCGCAATTTTGTCTTGATATCCAGAGACATCTGAAGACTGTCATGGTCAAATTTCTCTGCAATCTCCGCAATATTATAAAATTTTACCATCAGTGCCGCCATGCCAGAAAACTCTCCCGTGGAGGAGACATGTGGCTGTGCCTGAAACTGTCCGTACAGCTTACCGGAAAGCAGTGCGGAATATTCACTGTCTTCCATGAATGATGACAGTTTGTGCTCCTTCTGCCGATTTGTCTCCGTATTTCTTCGCAGAGTCTCCCTCTCTTCCAGAATACCGAGGGCTTTTGTAAGAATCCGGACAAGTTCTTCTTTTCCCACCGGTTTCAGGAGATAATCCAGACCACCCGATACAAAAACGCCTTTTACTTTTTCAAAATCATCATATCCACTCACCGCGATCGTGATGATCTGCGGATATTCTGTCTGAAGCTTCTTCAGAAGCTCCAGGCCATCCAGAAATGGCATGTTGATATCTGTGAGAATAATATCCGGCTTTTCCTCTTTGATCCGTTCCAGAACCTCCTCCCCATCACACGCAGGATCCAGAAACTCGATAGCATAATCCTCCCATGAGATCAGACTCCGGAGATTTTCTCTGCTCCAGTATTCATCATCCGCTGCCAGTACTTTATATTTCATTTTTTGCATAATGGGCACCTCCTGTTTCCCCATCATTTTCTTCACTATAAACAATCGGAACCGTGATCGTGACCGTCGTCCCCTTTCCGGCCTGACTTTGTATCCACAGTCCGTATTCCGCTCCAAACAACTGTTTCAGACGTGCATTTACGTTTAAGATTCCGATGGAAACACCTGTCTCCACACGTTTCCTGTCGTTTCGTTCCAGAAGTACATTCATGGCTTCCGCATCCATTCCTGTACCATTATCCGCAATTGTAATGACCAAGTTTTCTCCAATATGTTCTGCTCGTATCAGAAGCTTTTTATCTTTTCGCCTGGTATTTCTGAGGCCATGTGTAAGTGCATTCTCCACCACAGGCTGAAGACAGATCCTTGGAAGCCTGTCATTCAGCGTCTCATTGTCGATCTGATATTCATACGCTACAGTAGAACCATTTCGTACATCCATGACATAAAGGTAATTCCTCACATGATCCATCTCATTCTGCATGGTGGACAGCTCATCTGTCATATTCAGACTGTAGCGAAAAATTGCCGACAGAGAATGACAGATCCCACTCACCAGTGGACAGTTCTGTGCATTCGCAATACCGCTCATGGTATTCAGTGTATTGTACAGAAAATGTGGATTGATCTGCGCCTGAAACATCTTAAATTCCGTTCTTTCTACCAGCATTTTGTTCTGCAGTTCCTCTTCTGCCATTGCCTGAATACGGTCCAGCATTTCATTAAATTCTGTTCCAAGCACCGTCAGTTCCTCCGACCACCCGACCGGGCTTACACGCAGCGAGGCCTCTCCGTTCTTGATACGGACGATCGTATTTCTCATCTCCTCAACAGGTTTTGTCATCCATCTGGACAACATAAAAACAAGCAATACGATCAGACCGATCATTGCCGTCATAATAATCAGAAGTGTCCTTATCAGGGATTTCTGTGTTGCCGTCAGAAGAGACTGTGATACCAGAACAAAAGCTTCCAGATTATACTCTTCCTGAGGTACCTGAATGAGATAATTTCCCTCATATTCCTGCTCCAGCTGACCCGGACTGTAATAATTTTCAATTACTTTGGAAAGCTGTTTCTGAATCCGTTTTTGTGATACAGAAACCTGTCCCGTCTTTGCAATGACCTGATCTCCCGCGGGCTGCAGCCACAGGCAGACCTGTTCGATATCTACATACTTTGCCATGATCGATGTAAATGCAGAGCTGTTGATATCGCATACCAGATATCCGATGTTTTTTCTTTCCTCATCATAATTGTGAAGCTTCAGGACAAAACGAACCACACTTCTCTTTGCATCTGGATTACAATAGCCAGAAATCATAAAGTCTGTTCGTTTGTCATGTACATAATCATAAAGTCTTTCTGTGTTGGAATCATACTCCGTCTGATACAAATTTCTTGGAAACGAAGAGGCGTTGTATCTGTATGCACTGACGACTTTGTCCTGTGTATCATACAGATACAGTGCAAGAAGCTGATCCTCTTTTGTAAAGCGTTTTCTCGCAAAATACCAGCTCCGCCAGTAATAATCCTTCATACTGCTGCCTTCTTCCTCTGCTGCTCTGAGGGCACTGATCAGATCCTGTTCACTATAGATCGTCAGCATTTCCGTTCTTATATTATGGATAAAAGAAGCAATATCCGTCTGCATTTTGGTAAGTGAAATCTCATGATCGGAAATACTTTCTGTCCGGATCTGCCGCCGCAGAGTCTGATGAAACAAAAAGGTCTGCAGAAGAAGTGCAAATACCACACTTGTTATACAGAAAATAAGAAGTGCATTTCGCATGGTGATTTTTTTACGTTTCATATATTTTTCCTTTTGTTCTTCCGTTTATCTAATTATAAGTACGCTGATTTTTAAGGTAAATACAGATTCTTACGAATAAAGTTGGTTTTTTTATCCATATAAAACAAACCGGTCTGTCAGCCAGTATCCTCTTATTTGATACTGACCGGCAGACCGGTCCTGTAATCTTTTATTTTTATGGAATTTCTAATGTTTATATGCGTAGTTCAGAAGGATCCTTGAATCTCTCCAGCGAGCCTTGGATGTCGGCCCTCCAAGAACAACGGAAATATATGTATTTCCTTTTTGTGAGCGGCACAGCCCAACAAAACAATGGCCGGCCTTGTTGGTATATCCTGTTTTCATACCTGTTACACCTGGCATATTTCCAAGAAGTGCGTTTGTTGTATTTACCGAAAAACGTCTCCGTGTATTCAGACTTCTGAAAGCATAGCTTTTGGTGTTGATGAGTTTCAAAAAAGCTGGTTTTTTAATTGCATAGCTGGCAATCCTGGCAAGATCAGAAGCCGTTGTGTAATGGTTATAACCGGCATCCAGTCCATTTACGGTCACAAAATGAGTATTGCTGCATCCAATCTGTGCGGCTTTCTGGTTCATAAGCTTTGCAAACTTACTCTGCGAACCACTTATATGTTCTGCGATTGCCACTGCGGTATCATTATGAGACGGAAGCATCAGAGAATAAAGCATATCTCTCATATAAAACTTTTCTCCTGTTCTGGCATACAGCTTCGTTGGTTCCTGTGTTGCTGCCCGTGCAGAAAAGTTCACTGTTTCATTCATTTTGCTGTTTTCAAGAGCAAGGATACAAGTCATTATTTTGGTCGTACTTGCATTGGCGTGCCGCATATTTTCGTTCTTTGCGTATAAGACCTTTCCTGTATCGGCATTGATAAGAATCGCACAGTCTGAAGCCAGATCATAATACAGCCCCGAATGATTCAGTGCACCATCTTTTTCAAAATAATATGTCGTCTTGTTTATTTTCTTTTTCCCGGTATATGCTTTTCCACTGGAATCGAAATAATATCGTTTACCGGAAGGAAGTGTGTACCAGCCACTGGTGATAAGAATTCCCTTCTTGTTCACGTAGTAATAATTCTTGTTGTAACGGAACAGACGGTCTCTGTACATATATCCCTCTGAACGGACTCCAAAGTAATATTTTCTGCCGTGGATCGTATGCATTCCATACCAGGCTTTTCCTGAATTATCGAAATAATAGTTTTTTCCCTTGATCCGCAGATATTTATTTCTGGCATAATTTCTTTTTGCGTAACGATAATACAGGTTGTTGTTTTTGCTGACAATCTCACCCGTTCTGGCTATCTCTAATCGCGGAAACGAAGCTGCTGATACAGCAGTACTTCCACTAAACAGAGATACAAACAAAACAGCAAGAACCAGCAACAGTAGATTTTGTTTCTTTTTCATTTGCATTTCTCCTCATATAAAATAATTCTGTCAAAATTCTAGCATGGATGTTTTCTTTTTTCCAGCATGAAATTCTGACAGAATTTATTTTTTTATTTGTAACTGTTATGCACTTTTCTTTGTCATAAACGACTCAAATCTCACATGGTGATCCATCTTATCACCGATCATTCCAATCACTTTTCCCATGGTAAATGCAGCCAGGATTGTACCAATTCCAAGTCCGTCCAGATGTCCGAGGATGATACAGGTCATCAGTGCAGTCACTGCAAGGCAGATAACATCGAAGCTGATCTTGATTCTGGAATATTGTACTTTTGTGATATCTGCCAGTTCCCGCGGAAACAGATCTGTCGGGATAATAGGCAGACCACAGCGGTTGGAGAGTGCGATTCCTATGCACAGAAGCAGGTAGCTGATAATAAAATAAAGTACCCTGTAACCAATAGCTGTTGGCAGGACATTAATCCACATTTCATGTACATCAAGCATCTCACTGAATGCAAATCCAACAACAAAACTAAAAAGATACGGTGCAACAAATTTCCTTCGCATGATCATCAGTGATAACACCAGAAGTCCCTGAAAAATGTAAGTCCAGGTTCCAAGAGAAATCTTTGTAAACACTTCTGAAAATGCATATGGTACACTGGAGATCGCCGAAATCCCAGAGCCGGAGTACAGCATCAGCACGACTCCCAGACTGTTGATTACCACCACAACCTCGACCGCCGGTGGCTCGCTCATCCGATGCATCGTTTAGTGCATCCTCTGCATCTTCCAGTGCCTCTGCACCCTGATTTCATAAGTTTCCGGGAATTTTCCACCGGACAGATCACTCCGTATAGGTATTCCCATTCTCATCGGTCCAGGTGCCATCCCCGTTATCGGTGTATCCTACACCGTCTGCATCACGGTAATAATAATCCCCGTTTGTAGTCTCTTTTACATCGACAGTGCCGTTGCTGCCCTGAAGTTCATGCTGCCCCAGCTGGTTTCCAAAATAGTAATCTTCGTCATTCCAGGTCCTGTAGGAATTGCCGTATGCGTCTGCCCAGGTGCCGTCACCCTGATAACTGTAAGTAAATCCAATTTCATCAGAATAGGTTCCGTCCCCATTGTCCTGGAGCACCCTTGCATCATTCTCATCTTCTCCCGGGGCTACGATGGATGCCACACCGGAAGCACTGCTGTATCCGCTAGTATATGGCACGCCTGCTGGCAAATGTGCATAGTGGTCGATATTATCGGTGTTTTCACCAGTGTTCCCGGAATCTGTGGAATCCGTATTGTCCTGCACGCTGTCTTCCGTTGAAGGACTTGCAGAATCTGTCGTTGTCTCTGATCCTGTCAAAGCCCCGGCAGTGCTCTCCATCCGATTGCTGGCATTGTCCTGCAAGTTCTCTGCCACGCCAGAAACGTCTTCTGCATTTCCTGCGCCAGCCTGTCCATCAGAAATCGCCGGAGCATTCTGCATATCCACCAGTTCCGAAAATGGGGCAAAATCTGGATACGGTATGTCATCATCTGCCGCTCCATCAGAATTACCCTGAGCCGATGTACCCGTCCCCACTGGAAGCGCTGAAACAGTAAATACCAGGTTCCCGCCAACAAGCAGCACCGCCAGCAAAACTCCCGGCAGGATTCCTCTCCTCAGCTTTTGGATATTCACCATATATAGAATTCTGTCTTTAAACACCATTCCACTGTCATTAAGACTTGCCGTCACATACGGAATCTGACTGTTCATCGCCACTGTGCGAAGAAGCAGCTGTCGATACAGTTTATGTTCCTTCTTATTGACTCTGTGTACAACTGCCGTGTCACACAGATTCTCAATGTCTTTATCCGCTTCTTTCAGCATGATAAGGAGAAACGGATTGAACCAGTATATCGATGCACAGATTCGAAGAAGCATCTTATACCAGAGATCCCGGTGACAATAATGGGTAAGTTCATGATAAAAGACCAGTTTTCTTTCTTCTGCGGAATATCCGGCTGCCGGAAGATACAACTTTGTATGAAAAAGTCCGGCAAGAAGCGGTGTGGTAAGGCCTGCATTCTGCCTGAGTTCCGGTATTCTGCGTATCTGTCTTCTCCGACATACCTCTCTGTATATCTGAATACTCACCGGATCACTTACCGGCAGACTCATCCGCTCCAGTTTCTTCATGGAGAAACAATATGCCAGCAGTTCTCCTGCCAGTTTAAGCACCGCCACACTCAGCCAGACAGTAACAAAAATCACAGTCACAATTTCCATCCATTTATCTGGCTCCCACATGACCGTTCTCTTTTGTTCCGGGATTTCAGTCATACTCTTCCTGTTGCTGTTCGAAGATGACACTGTTTCTGTTATCTTCTGACCTTTTCCTGACCTGACTGTGTGATCCTCTGTCTTCGGCTCTTGTACATCCCGTTGACTGTTATTCTGTACCTTAACATCCACCAATGCCAAATTCGCCGGGAGACGCACCGGAACACAAAGGGTTACCGCAAGCAGCAGCCAGATAAAATACTTCCATCTCGCTGATACTCGCCCTTTAAACAAAATTGCCAGTACCCTGACCAGTAAAATTACAACTGCTGCAATAATGTTCAGTTTTAGAATATGCAGAACAAAAACCTCCATAATTTGCTATTCCTCTCTGTTCTCCAGCTCCTTAAGAAACTCACTGAGATCCTGAATCTCTTCAGAACTGATCTTCTTCCCATGATAAAGCGAAGTCACAAATTTTTTCAGCGAATTTCCATAAAGCTTCTCAAGAACACTCTGACTTTCGTGCGCCTGATAATCTGCCTGCGAAACCAACGGTGTATACAGATTCATTTTTCCCTGTTTCGTTACTTCCACGAAATTTTTGCTCTCCAGTCTGGTCAGCAGTGACAGAATTGTTGTCGATGCAAGCTTTTTCTTTGTATTGATCACCTTTTCAATCTCCGGTCTGGTCATCGGAGGAGTCCCATTCCAAAGGACAAGCATGATATCCAGTTCTGATTCAGGTAATCTCTGATATGTTTTTTTCACTCTTTTTCCACCCTCCTGTTTCACATCTAATATATTTTCTACAAATGTAGGAATAATTTTATTTTACCACGGGGCCAAAAAATGGCAAGAGCTTCTGCATATTTTACAGAAGCTCGTCGCTATCAATTCATTTCGGTATAACTGTTGCCATTTTCATCGCTCCATGTTCCGTCTCCGTTGTCCGTGAATCCGGTGCCATTGTCGTCACGGAAATAATAATCACCATTTGTAGTCTCTGTAACGGTTACCGTATTGCCGTCTGCATCCTCAAGGTCATGCTGTTCCAGCGTATGTCCCAGATGATGTGTGTCATCATTCAGCGCTGAGTATGTATTTCCATTTTCGTCTGTATAGGTTTCATCTCCGTTATCAGTATATTCCATTCCATCATCTCCACGATATTCACAGGAATAATCTTTGTGAAGAATATAATTGATCTCAATTGTATTTCCATCGCTGTCAACTAATGTCATCGGCGAGGTACTAATAATATCTGAGTCATCACTGTTATCTGCTGAATCTGCGGAAGCATTTTCTTCCGTATCAGAGGAATTTGCATCTCCTCCGGAAGTCTGTCCGGACGTCTGACCAGAAGTATTCGTACCTGTTTTATCAGCATTTCCTTCCGCATCTTCGTCCGCCTGTCTGGTAAGGGACGGGTTGCCCGGATAAGAAATATATTCCACAAATTCCCTTACATCACCTATATCATCTGCATCTTTTGCATATCCTACTACCATATACAGGCTGTTTCCCTCTGAATAAATCGTCTGATAGCAAGCCTCATAAGTGTCGTTACATTTGGCAATTCCTGTTTTAACATCCTCCAGTGAATATTTATAGATATTTACATAATCACTTCCATTCGAATAACTGGCATAGGTACCTTCCGTATCTGCCTTCTCCCAGGCAGAGCCAGCCGGCGGCTGCGTATAAAAATCATTATTTCCTGCTGCCCTGACAGTTCCTGCTGAAAAAATCCCCAATGCTGCTACGGTCATAAGTGTCATAAATTTTGTTGTTCTTGTCTTCATAGTGGATCCTCCTTGAGTTTTATTTTCGTAACTGTTCAGTACCCTCGCAGTTACTTATATTCTACATCTGTAGAAGTTGATTGTATTCTACATCTGTAGAAAGTAAAAGTCAACCATTATTTCTACAATCGTAGAAATAATGGTTGACCAAACAACATTTATAACAATTCGCCTTACATTCCCTTAGCTTTATTCACACAGGCTGTCTGTGCTTCAAACACTGCACTGCGAAGGCCTTTTTCTTCCAGCACACGCACTGCCTGAATGGTCGTTCCTGCCGGAGAGCATACCATATCTTTGAGTTCTCCCGGATGTTTGCCGGTCTCAAGCATCAGCTTCGCACTTCCAAGTACCGCCTGTGCAGCAAATTTGTATGCCTGTGCTCTCGGCATTCCATCTGCAACTGCTGCATCCGCCATTGCCTCAAGGAACATAAAAACATATGCCGGGGAACTTCCGGAAACACCTACCACTACGTCCATCAGACGTTCCGGAATCACTTCTGTCTTTCCGAAGGTATTGCAGAGTTTTACTGCCAGTGCTGTCTCTTCCTCTGTCACAAGATCATTCACACAAAGAGCTGTCATGCCTTCTCCGACCATCGCCGGTGTATTTGGCATTGTACGGATAACCTTTGTCTTCTCGCCCAGCTTGTCTGCAAACCACTGGAGAGTTTTACCCGGTGCGATAGAAATAAAAATCTGATCTGCTTTTACGCTGGCTTTGATCTCATCCAGAACACCTTCCAGGAACTGCGGTTTCACTGCCAGAAATACTACATCGGCAAATTCCACAACCTGTGCGTTCGTATCCGCCTTCTTAATACCGAGTTCTTTCTCAATCTTTTCGCGGGTTTTGTCTGATTTAGCAGATGCAATGATATCTGTTGCTGCCACCTCACCGCTTTTCAGAATTCCTTTTAAAATGGCTGTCGCCATATTTCCACAACCGATAAAACCAATCTTCATGATAATCTCCTCCTTGGGTGCAAACGTTGTTACCCATATGATACTCGTTTCCACCCCAAAAGTAAAATACTATCTTTTTATTTCTCTCATTCTATGACGTTATCAGTCAAAATGCAGGGTCTTGTGATATTTTGCATACTGGTCGAGAAGATTGCTCCACTTCTGACCCTCTGGTTTGTTTTCATTATTGTTGTAATTATCCGGTCCCTTCAGTTCATCCATGTACTGAATATAGTCCAGAATATAGATGTCAACGGTGGAAATATCTCTGTCCTGGATTGTAAAATTATTGCAGTTTCCGGTGGAATCATTATATGGAAGTTTGTTTCCATTGGCATCAAGTGCAACCATAAAACAATCACTGGCAGAGCCATCCTCATAAAGCTCATTTACCGTCAGCTCATATGGTGTACGGATTACGGATCTGAGTCCAATACCTGCATCATTTGTATCGTTCAGTTCCAGAACCTCGGTCTGAGAATCGTCTACTGTAACCGGAATATCAAAATTCCAGTCACCTTCATATTTATAATAACCGGCATCCGTTCCATATTTTTCATAGTCATCTTCTGACCATTCATAATCTGCTTTGAGACCTTTTACCTTGGTAATGTCCAACTGGAGGTTAAAAGTATCCGGGATCTCAACATTTTTGATATAGGTTTCCAGTGCCCCGCCTCTTGCAGAAACTTCATCTAAGAATTTACTTAGTAATTCATATCCTTCATCTGTCTCATCATTCAGATCATCCAGTGTTATTCCCATTTCATCCAGC
>ENA-OZVA01000044-OZVA01000044.1-human-gut-metagenome-genome-assembly--contig:-NODE-44-length-19364-cov-8.012429_pt1 | contig 19364 bp, 18 predicted proteins | sample MGYA00243440_ERZ654035 | MGnify/ENA primary metagenome ERZ654035 (study PRJEB26926, sample SAMN06164886) | human gut metagenome | biome: ENVO:00009003; feature: ENVO:2100002; material: ENVO:00002003...
ATACGAGATTTCTGCCTGTCTCGTGGGCTCGGAGATGTGTATAAGAGACAGGAGTACCCCGGAGATATTTCCACCAGCTCCGGCTCCCGGTCCGTCAGGCAGAGTTCCGGGTTTCCGAGGGTGTTTCTGGGGCGGAAGCTGCATCCGCAAGGTTCCTGCATCATGTTGGGGGGCAGTCCGGGAATGGTGTAGAGGGGAGAGCCTTTCGCATGGAGTCCGGGAATGGATTTCATCAGGGCCCTGGTGTAGGCGTGCCGGGGATGTTCCAAAAGCTCCCGCGCCGGGGCGCTTTCAACAATGCGGCCTGCGTACATGACGTTGATGCGGTCCGCATATTGGCGCACCACGCCGAGGTCATGCGTGATGAGGATGACGGAGGTGCCCATGTCCTGCTGAAGTTTTCTGATGAGGTCAAGCACCTGCTTCTGCACGGTGACGTCAAGGGCAGTAGTGGGCTCGTCCGCAATGAGGATTTCCGGCCTGGTGATGAGGGCCATGGCGATCATGACGCGCTGGCGCATGCCTCCGGAGAATTGATGGGGATAGGCGTCCATGCGCTGTTCCGCGTCCGGTATTCCTACCAGGGCAAGCTGTTCCAGCGCGCGGTCGCGCGCCTCTTTTTTGCCGGCTCCCTCATGAATGACGAGGGGTTCCGCCACCTGCTCCCCGATGGTCAGGTACGGGTTGAGGGAGGACATGGGATCCTGGAAGATCATGGAGATGCGCTTGCCGCGGATGGAACGGAGTTCCTTTTCCGGACAATGAAGCAGGTCCGTGCCGTCCAGCATGGCGGAACCGCTTTCAATGCGGCCCGGAGGCATTGGGATGAGCCCCATCATGGAGTAGCAGGTGACGGATTTTCCGGATCCGGATTCCCCCACGATGCCGAGCGTTTCCCCCGGCGCCACGTCAAAGGACACGTTTCTCACCGCCCGGACGATGCCGGCCCTGGTGTGGAAGGAGGCGCTGAGGTTCCTGACGGAGAGCATGCGGAGAAGGCGGGATTGTCAGTCATTGCGCACGCGCGAGCGGGCAGAGAAGATGACCGGGATGCCGGGAGCGGGGTAGGCTTCCCTGATTTTGTTGCGCAGGTACTGGGAGTAGCTGTCCGTGAGCAGGTTCTTGTCATTGACGAAGAGGACGTAGCGCGGGACGGGAATGGTGTTGTACTTGGGGTCCACCGCCGTGGTGACGTAGTAGATTTTCAGTCTTCTGGTGGAGCCGCTGGCGGTGCCGGGAGGGTTCATCTGCTGGGCAAGCTGGATGAGGCGGTTGAGCTGTCCGGTGGTGGGCAGGTTACGGGATTCCCGGCGGATGCGCGTGATGACCTTGAAGATGATTTCCACGCCCTCCGCTTTTTTTGCGGAGGTGGCGATGAAGGGCGCATAGTTGATGAAGAAGAGTTCCCTGCGCACCTGTTCCTCCACTTCCGCCATGCGGTCCTTGCGCGGGGCATTCGGGTGGAAGAGGTCGAATTTGTTCACGATGATGATGCAGGGTTTCCCTTCCTCCGCAATGATGCCGGCGATACGGCGGTCCTGCTGCGTGATGCCTGCCGCAATGTCAATGACCAGCAGGCAGATGTCCGCCCGGCGGATGGCTTTTTCACTGCGCATGGCGGAAAAGACTTCCACGGAGGTGTTCCGCCGGGAGCGCGGGCGCATGCCGGCGGTGTCGATCAGCACGTAGGGCTGGCCGTCGTGCAGGTAGGGGACGTCAATGGCGTCGCGGGTGGTGCCCGCCACGTCGGAGACGATGGTGCGCTTGTCCCGGAGGATGGCGTTGACCAGGGAGGATTTGCCCGCGTTGGGGCGTCCAACGACGGCCACCTTGATGGGGGGGGCGGCGTCCTCCCCGTCTTCCGGTTCTTCCTCCAGTTCTTCTTTCAGCGGGGCGCCCTCCTGTTTGAGGAAGTCGTCCAGCCGGGAGGCGAGTTCGGAGAAGCCCCTGCCGTGGGCGGCGGAGAGAAAGATATGGTCGTCAAAGCCAAGTCCGGCGAATTCGCCCAGGTTCAGGTCCTGCTTTTCATGGTCCGCCTTGTTGAGCAGGAGGATGACGGGAACGTCCGACTTGCGGAGGTGGTCCGCAATGCTCTGGTCAATGGGGGTGAGGTGGTCCCGGCAGTCCAGCACGAAGAGGATGAGGTCCGCCGTTTTCATGGCTATGTCCGCCTCTGCCGCCACCTGTTCCGCAAAGCCGTCGCTCAGGCGCGCGCCGATGCCGCCCGTATCCATGATTTTACAGGCGCGGTCCGTAATCTTGCAGGGGGCGGAGAGCCGGTCGCGAGTGACGCCGGGTTCATCATGCACGATGGCGATGCGCCTTCCGGCCATTCTGTTGAAGATGGCGGATTTCCCGACATTGGGCCTGCCTACGATGGCGATGGTGGGGACGTGCTGCATGCGCGCCATGTTACCCGAAGGGCCGGAGCTGTGAAAGCTAATTCCGCGCCAACGGCGGGCGCTTCCGCCGGGGGCTTATCCCTTGTGCCTGGCCTGATTGTGAAGGTACAGCGCCACGGCGATCGTGATGACGTTGGGAAGCCATAGCAGGATGTAGGGGAGCATCGTGTCGCTTTTCCGGGACAGGTCCGCAAAGATCAGGGCCACAAAGTAGAGGGAGGCGATCAGGATGCCCAGGGCAAATCCCGTGGAGGTGTCTTTTCTGCGGGTGTTGATGGCCAGGGGCACGCCAATGAGGGCAAAGACGATGCAGGCCAGGGAGAAGGAGGCGCGCCTGGGCAGTTCCGTGGCGAATTCCGTGGTCTGTTTTTTATCCAGATAGCCGGGCGTGTTCAGGGCTTCCCTGATTTCCCGGTTGGTGAAGCGGTTGGCCTTGATGCGCCGGGAGCGGGATTTGTCCAGGTTGATGCTCAGGGGCATTTCATCCATGGTCACGCTTTGGGAGATGGAGTCCTTTTCCTGCGTGGTGATGAGCGGATTGATGAGGTGCAGGTAAAGGGTTTTTTTCTCGGGAGAGAAGTCCATGGTCACGCGTTCCGAGTGCATGGCCACGGCGGGGGATTTGTCGTCCGCCTTCTGATAGATGTGCATGCCGTGGATGACGTCGTCCACGCGCTTGTCAATGTAGATTTCCAGATTATCGAATTTGGTGATGGCCTGTCCTTCATTGAGAAGCCCCTTCGGGTTGATGGAGGCGGCCTTGATGAGCAGTTCGGAAATGGATTGCTTGGCGCGGGGCGCGATGTCTATGTTGATCCAGTAGCAGAGGCCGGAGAGGGCGATGCCGATGGCGATGGCGGGGGCGCTCAGACGCCACAGGCTCATGCCGGACATGCGCATGGAGGTGAGTTCGTTGTCCGAGGCCAGGCGTCCGTATACCAGCAGCACGGCCGTCAGGAATCCCCATGGAATGGAGAACATCAGCGAGAAGGGTATTACCTGGAAGATGAATTCCAGAACGATGCTGATGGGCGCCTTGTTTTCCACCAGAAGGGGGCGCAGTTCCTTGAACAGGTTGCCCAGGAGCAGCAGGGCGCTCAGGGCCATCACCCCCAGGGCCGTAACACCCAGCAGCTGGCGGGCAATGTATCTGTCAAAGATCTTCATGCAGTAAAACCGTGCCGGAGATTTTGCCCGAAGGCCGCGGACAAGTCAATCACGCGCACGGAACAATCCGTATCCTTCCCCGGAGGGAAGGAGGAGTTGGATGGGAGGATGGAAGTCCGTGCGGCTGGTGAAAAAGGATGCGGCATGTTGTTCAGTTTTCTTTTTGTTCCAGGCTGCCGAGCAGTTTTTCCCGCTGCGGGGGAAGCTTGCCGAAGTGGGATTTCAGAATGACGTGCGCCGGAATGCCGGGATGCGCGATGCCGTGCAGCCGCGCGAGTTCCTGTTCAAAGTGCAGGACGGCGCGGAGGGTGGGGTCGTTGTTTTCCAGATAGGCGTATGCCCGTTGCAGGAGGTCGTAGAATTCCGGGATGGGCGTGTCCGGCTCCAGCATTTGGAGAAACAGGCGCGCGAAGTAGCCTGCTGCGCTGAGCCGGAGGTAGCTTTTCCGGAGGGGCAGGCGGGGGGAGAGCAGGTCTGCGGAAGTCAGGGAGTGCAGGTCTCCCGTTTTTGCCTGCGTCCACTGCATGCGGCACTGGTAGAAGAGGTCCAGGCGCCCGGCAAAGGGGCTGTTGGGCTTTCTGGCGCTTTTGGCCGCCGTTCTGATGATGCCTTCCTCCGTGCACCAGACGACAATCAGGCCGTTCTCTCCGAGGGGATAGAGCTTCAGGACCGTCGCTTCCGCATTCATCAGCGGCGTTTTTCCAGCCCTGTTTTAGCCGGTTGTTCCGTTGGGACGGTCTGCCCGTAGGGGGAGGGCAGGATGCCGGCTTCCGTCATGGCGTCCGTAAAGGCCTGGATGGCGCTGGTGCCTCCGTGGATGCGGATGGCGGAAAGGAGCTGTTCCTGGGCGGCGTCCTTGTCTCCTCCCATGAATTTGATGATGGCCTGGGTGCAGTAGTAGTACGGCGTGTCGTCCATCGGGCCGTACAGGTTTTCCAGTTCCTTGGCCAGGGGCCGGTTGTCCAGCTTGCGGGCGCAGATATAGCGCTTGAATTGCAGCAGGGGAGTCATGCCGGGATTGTCCTTGAAGGGAGGCAGAAGCTCCGTGAAGGCTTTCAGCGCCCTGGCATAGTCATGATTGACGTAGTGCGCTTCCGCCAGGTTGAACTGAATGGTGAGGTTGGAGGGATCCAGCTTCTGGGCCTTTTCAAAGTTTTCCAGGGCCTTTTCAATGTTGCGGATTTCAATGTAGCATGCGCCGCGGAGATTGTATAAGCCCGGGTTTCCTGCATAAAGCTTTTCCAGCTCCGTCAGGGAGAAGAGGCATTCCATGGTTCTCTTCTGCGCAAAGAGCTGTTCCGCCTTGCGGAATTGGTCAATGTAGCTTTTTCTGGTTGCTTCCGGCAGGCTGTTGAATTCCTGAATCCACGCCGGGGACGGAGGTTCCGGCGGTGTTTGCTGCGCGGAGGCGGGGAGAAGGGCAAGCGTCAGGGCTGCCAGTAGGAAGGTGCATGCTTTCATGGATGGGTCAGGAATTCAGGTGGGGAATGATTTTTTGTAGCGCGGCTTCCGCCGTGAGTCCATATTTTTTTCTGAGGATGGGTTCCGAACCGTGTTCGATGAACTGGTCCGGCCATGCGATGGCTTCCACGGGCGTGGTGACGCCTCCGGCTTCCAGGGATTCAAGCACGGCGGAGTTGAAGCCGCCGCTGATGGAATGGTCTTCAAAGGTGCAGACCACCCGGCTGGAGGCCGCATGCCGGCGGATGCATTCGTCATCCAAAGGCTTGATGAAGCGGGCGTTGATGAGGGTGACCGTGTGACCCTGCGCTTCCAGCAGCGCTGCCGTCTCCCGGGCGATGCCGATCATGGTGCCCAGGGAAACGAGGGTCACGTCCTTCCCCGTCTGGAGCACTTCCGCCTTGCCGATGGGGAGGATTTCCGGCGTGGAGGGAAGGGGGACCCCGGCGCCGCAGCCCCGGGGATAGCGGATGACGGTGGGGCCGTTCTGGTAATGGTTCATGGTCCGGAGCATGTGGACGAATTCCGCTTCATCCTTGGGTTGCATGAAGACGATGTTCGGGATGCTGCGGATCATGGCGATGTCAAACAGGCCGTGATGCGTGGGGCCGTCGTCCGGGGAGAGCCCGGCGCGGTCCATGCAGAAGCGCACGGGCAGCTTTTGTAGCGCGGCGTCATGCTGGATCATGTCAATGCAGCGCTGCATGAAGGTGGAGTAAATGGCGATGTAGGGCTTCATGCCTTCCGCCGCCAGCCCGCACGCAAAGAGGGCTCCGTGTTCTTCCGCAATGCCTACGTCAAAGTAGCGCTTGGGGAAGGCTTCCTTGAACAGGTCCAGCTTGGTGCCGCTGGCCATGGCGGCCGTGATGGCCGTGACGGATTCGTCCTCGTGCGCCATTTCCACCAGCGTGGAACCGAAGATGTGGGAGAAGGTGGGGGTGGCGGTTGCCTGCGTTTCGCCGTCCCGCACGCAGTAGGAGCCCAGGCCGTGGAATTTGGTGGGGTTGTCCAGTGCGGGCTGGTAGCCTTTCCCCTTCTGGGTGACCACGTGCAGGATAACGGGTTCGTTGAGGTCCTTGATGTAGGAAAGGGTGCGGATGAGGGTGGGGATGTCGTGCCCGTCCAGGGGGCCGAAGTAGCGCAAGCCGAATTTATTGAAGAGCAGGGAGGGGAAGATGAGGTTCTTGGTGGTGCCTTCCAGCTTGAAGGCGAAGTCCCTGGCCTGCGTGCCTCCCAGCTTTTCAATGAAGGAGGCTGTCTTGTCCCTCAGCCAGGAGAAGGTTTCCGAGGTTTGCAGGGAGTTGAAGTATTTTGCCAGCGCGCCCACGTTTTTATCAATGGCCCATTCATTGTCGTTCAGAATGGTGATGTAGCGCTTGGTGGTCTGGCTGATGTTGTTCAGCGCCTCCAGGGTGGTGCCGCAGGTGAACGCCGCATCCCCGGCTACGGCTACTACATGGTAGTCCTCCCCTTTCAGATCCCTGGCCGCGCACATGCCCAGGGCGGCGGAAAGCGCCGTGCCCGCGTGGCCTGCGCCGTAGGCGTCATGGGGGGATTCCGACATTTTGGCAAAGCCGGAGAGCCCTTCATGCTGGCGGATGGTGTGAATCAGCGGGGCGCGCCCCGTGAGCATTTTATGGACGTAGGCCTGGTGGGAAACGTCAAAGATGATTTTGTCCCGCGGTGTTTCAAAGACGCGGTGAAGGGCAATGCTCAGTTCCACCACGCCCAGGTTGGGGCCCAGATGGCCGCCGGTGAGGGAAAGGGAGTGGATGAGGGTGTTCCGGATTTCTTCCGCGAGCCGGGGCAGTTCCGATTCAGGGATTTTCATCAGGTCTGCATGGCTGCGGATGCTTGCCAGCAGCTCCGGAAGTTCAGGTAAGGGAGAATTCATTGCTGTCTGGTTCATCGGGATCCGTTCCATCCTGGACGGTCTCCGGGTTGCTGAGGGTTTGGATGCGCAGTTCCGCATCATGAAGGATGCCGCGGCAGTGGCGGATGAGCTTGTTGCCTTCTTCCACCAGGGCTATCATGTCTTCCAGTTCGGTGACGGGGGCTTCCGTCAAGCGTATGATTTCTTCCAGGCGGGCTACGGATTCTTCAAATCCGGGAGCGTTTTTCCGTTGTTTGGCCATATGGGGAATTAAGGTTGAGGGGTGGAAGCGGTTTCCTGAAGGTCTTTGTAAAGAATCATGTCCGCTCCCTGGATGAATTGGCGGGAGTCCGGCGTCCCAAAGCGTTGCGACAAGGGGTAGAGCGCACGGCTGTGGTCAAAGAGGTATACGGGATTCCTGTCCTTCGTCTGAAGCAGGACGGTGCCTTCCAGAACGAGGGGGGTGAATTCCCCGTAGGAGGCGGCAATGGTGCGGAGGTCCGCATTGAGCGTGGATGAGGGAGTCACCAGGATGCTGCCCACCTTCCCGCCGTGGAATTTCAGAATGCGTTCCAGCACCATGAATTGCTCCACCATTTTGGGGAGGCCGATGGCTTTCCTGTCTGCGTACCAGCCGACGGCGGACGGCTGGTCCGTGAGGATGAAATCCTTTTCCGACGTCTGGGCGCGAAGGTCCCGGTTGAGGCCTGGGGGGAAATAAGGGGGCCATGCCGGAATGCCGCGGCTGGCCGTCAGGATGCCCACCCGCACCATCTGGGGAAGGCTGAGCAGAAGGGGGAGGGAAGTGATGAGCAGGGCGAGCAGCAGGACGCCGCCCCGCAGGACGGGGACTACCTCCTTGTTGGAGTGCCGTGCGATCAGGTTGAGGACGAAGGCCGTGCCGTAGGCCGTGAAGAAGGGGGCGAAGAGGATTTGAATCTGTCCCAGGGAAATACCGGATTTGTTGGAGGTGTAAAGGGCCATGCCGATGACGGCGGGCACCCACATGGCGAAGACGCCCCATTTGGCCTGGTTGACTTCTGGCCTTCTGAATTTGTGCAGGAGGGCCAGCAGGAACACCATGGCCAGGGGAAGGTTCCCGAGGTTTTCATAAAGGAGGTCGCCCTGCGTCAGGATGTTGTTGACGATAGAGGTGACGGCTTTCTGGGCGGCGATGGGAATGTCCCCGGCGGCCAGGGAGTTCATCGCGATTTCTTCATTGCCGGTCAGCCCCGTGAAGATGGTGTAATAGGCCGTTCCGAAGAAGCCTCCGCTGAGGGAGCGGTTGATGTAAACGGGGTAGGCCAGGAGGAGGAACAGGATCACAAGTCCCGGAATGCAGTACAGGCCGTGAGGCTTGAAGCGGATGCCCACGAAAATCAGAAAGCCGGCCATGGGCCACAGGCCGATCCAGCCGGTGAGGCAGACGCATGAAAAACAGATGGAGCTGTAAATGAGCGGCATCAGGAATTTACGCTTCTCCTCCCTGTTTTGCAGGGCCGTGGACAGGAAATGGATGCCCCAGGCAAAGAAGAAGAGCATCATCATCTGCGGGAGGCCGCTGGTGGCGTATTGCAGGAAGAGGTTGCTGAGAATCATCGTCAGGCAGGTGAAGCTGGCGATGGTGACGTCAAACATTTGGTGGAGGATGTAATAGCAGCTCAGGACAGCCAGGATGAAGAACATGCAGGAAATGCCCGCCACGATGCGGTCCGGCAGGTAGATCATGGAGCTACCCGTCATGCTCCACAGGTCAAACTTGTGGACGCCGGCCACCTTGAAGACGGCGGCTTCCACCAGGATGTTCAGAGGGGCGTTGCGTGTGTCCCGGAGGGCGTAGGGATTGAATTTTTCCGGATTGACGAGGGATTCCCCCTGTCCCGCCAGAATGGTTTCCTGTTCGCGGATCTGGGCGTCGGAAAGAAAGGGGTTGAGGCCGGCGCGGGTGCTCCCGGAGACCATCTGGATGGGTCTCAGCCAGTTGGTGGCCATCCCCTGTCCCCTGGCCACGTTCCGGGCGATCTGGGCCTGGTCCATGGCGGCGCTGGCGGTCAGTCCGTTAAAATTGAAAAAGTACTGCACACCCGTAATCGCCAGCAGCAGGATGAGGATGATAATAAACGGTGTGCGGGATGCCGTGGTGGGCGCATTCATGAAGGTTGAATATCTTGTAATTTGCGTTGAAGGGTGCGGCGGCTGATGCCCAGAAGGTGGGCTGCCGCCGTTCTGTTGCCGTTTGACCGGGCCAGCGCTTGTTGGATGGCATTCCGCTCCAGCAAGGATAAATTCAAAACCCCTGCCGGGACAAGCCCATTCTGTGTGCTGGGGGCATTGTCCTCCAACTGTTCCTGCGCCATGCTCCCCAGGGCGGCCGGCTGCTGCTGCGCGTGCAGCCGGGGTGGGAGGTGGGAAAGTTCTATGCTGGCGGAGTTGCTCATGACGACGCCGTGCTCCATGGCTGTGCGCAGCTCCCGCACGTTTCCGGGCCAGGAGTAGTTCCGTACGGCGTCAAGGGCGTCCCGGGAAAGGGGTTTGAATTCCTTGTTATTCTCCCTGGCGAATTCTTTCAGGAAGGCGGTGGCGAGCAGGGGCACGTCCTCCCGCCGGTCCCGGAGGGGGGGCATCTGGATGTGGACCACGTTGAGGCGGAAATAGAGGTCTTCCCGGAATTTGCCCTCCTGGACGAGTTTCTTCAGTGATTTGTTGGTGGCGGCAATAATGCGCACATTCACCGGGATGGGCGTGTTGGAGCCTACGCGTTCAATGGTCCGTTCGGACAGCACCCTCAGCAGGCGGACCTGCGTTCCGGCGTCTATTTCCCCGATTTCATCCAGGAAGATGGTGCCGCCGTCCGCCTGTTCAAAGCGGCCGATGCGGCGCTGCCCGGCTCCGGTGAAGGAGCCTTTTTCATGGCCGAACAGCTCGCTTTCCAATAACTGGGGGGAAAGGGCCGCGCAGTTGACGGCCACGAATTTATTCTCCGGCCTGCCGGAAAGGGAATGGATGGCCTGGGCCACCAGTTCCTTCCCGGTTCCGCTTTCCCCTTCAATCAGCACCGTCGTCTTGCTGGGCGCCACCTGGCGGATGATGGAGAACACGTGTTCCATGGCGGCGGACCGTCCGAGCAGTTTTTGCAGGCCGGAGTCCGCCTGGATGCGGGTGGTGAGCTCCTGGTTGGCCGTCTCCAGGTTCCGGGTATGGAGCGCCCTTTTGAGCACCAGCTCCACGGCATCCAGGTTCAGGGGCTTTGTGACGAAGTCGTACGCGCCCTGTTTCATGGCTTCCACGGCGGCGTCCACGGATCCGTAGGCGGTCATCATGATGCTCTGGGGGGGATGGGGCAGAGAAGCCGCGGCTTTCAGCACGTCCATGCCGCTTTCCCCGCCCAGCCGCAGGTCCGTCAGGACCAGGTCCGGGGATTCCTCCCGCAGGAGAGTGACGGCCTGGGAAAGATTGGCGGCGGTGTACACTTCGTAATCGTCCTGAAAGCCCATGCGCAGGGCGTCGCGCGTGGGTTTTTCATCATCTACGATCAGCAGAACGGGCATCTTCATGACGGGATGGAGGAGGGCAGGAGCCTGATGGTGCGTTCCACGCGCGGCAGGAAGACCGTGATGGTGGTTCCCTGCCCCGGCTGGCTGGCCAGGGTAATGGAGCCGCCGTGTTCCTTCACGATGCGGCGCACGATGAGCAGGCCCAGGCCGGAGCCGGTGGACTTGGTGGTCAGGAAAGGTTCATAAATGCTGCCCATGACTTCCGGGGAAATGCCGCAGCCGGTATCCGCCACGGTGACGAACACGCTGTCATCCGTATAACCGCTTTTAACCAGAATGGTGCCTCCCTCCGGCGGGATGGACTGGTAGGCGTTTTTGATCAGGTTGTAGAAGACCTGCTTGATCTGGACGGGGTCCAGGCTGAGGATGGGGAGGCTGGGCTGGAGGTCCGTGTTGATCTGGATGCCGCGCTGGCGGATTTCCGGCTCCAGCAGTTTCAGGACCTCCATGATGATGGTTTCAATGTTGTGGGGTTCCCGGATGGGCTTGGTGGGGCGGATGGCCTGGAGGAATTGTTTCAGAATGACGTCCAGCCGCGTGGTTTCGCTCTCTGCCGTTTTCAGCAGTTCTTCCATGTCCGTCCGGTACTCCGCGGGCAGTTGTTTTGCCTTCCGGGCCAGGAGCTGGAGATGAAGGCCGATGGAGTTGAGGGGGTTGCCTATTTCATGGGCCACCCCCGCGGCCAGCAGCGTGAGGGCGTTCAGGCGTTCCGCCTCGATGTTCTCCGCGTTTTTCTTCTGCCGGGGCGTTTCATCCCGTATCAGGATCAGATGGCCCTGGTTCCTGCCGCCGATGGGGGAGATGAAAATGTTCAGGAATTTGTGCTCCGGATAAAAAATCTCCACGTCCCGGGAAACGGCGGTCCGGCTCTGCTGGATGGTGTCCCAGGTGCAGTCCCTGCCCAGGAAGATGCAGAAGTCTTCCGGCGTGATCTGGCCGCGTTCCTTGTCAAGGAGCTTGAGGGCGGCCTGGTTGACAAACAGGATTTTTCCCTTGCTGTCCAGCAGGATCAGACCTTCCTGGATGGCTTCAAACACCTGCTGGAAAAAACCCTGCTGTTCTGCCAGCTTTACAAAGAAACGCTGGAGGTCCTCTTCCTTGATATGGTCAATGCGGCCGATCAGCTTATCGATGGTGTCTTTCTTCATGGCGGCGTTTCCGTCCGGGCTCGCCCCTATATATAAAGAGAGGGATGTCACAAATCAAGCTGATGTGACATATTGTCACGCATTTGCGGCTGGACATGCTTCCGGGAAAGGAGGCAGGATGAAGGCATGCCTGAAGAACTTCCCTGCATCCCCTTTGTCAGAACGCGCCAGGTAGCCTTTCACGATACGGACGCCTCCGGCGTGGCTCATTTCACCCGGCTGCTGTGCCTGGTAGAGGAGGTGGAGCACGAGTACCTGCGTTCCCGGGGGCTGGAGGTTCTTTCCCCCGATTGCGGCTGGCCCCGCGTGCATGTGGAGGTGGATTACGCCAGTTCCGCCGGTCTGGGCGACTGGTTGAGCATTGAATTGAGCCTGGGAGCGGTGGGAACCAGTTCGCTGGAATGGAAGTTTGCGGTGTTCCATTCGGAGCATCCGGTCATGAGTGGAAGGTATGTAGTTGTCCGCGTGGGGAAGGGGGGGAAACCGCAGGCTATTTCAGAGTCGGAGAAGGAATGCCTGATTTCAGGCTTTTCAAAAGGAGGGGATGCCTGTAAATAAGGCCCATGTCTTCTAAAAAGCCTGTCGTTCTTGTCATTCGCGACGGCTGGGGCCGCAATCCGTTGGGGCCTGATGTCGCGAAAGAGTACGGTGACGCCACTGTTCTGGCTGATACCCCCTTTACTGATTACCTCCTGGCCAACTATCCCCACAGCCTGCTGGGCGCTTCCGGGGAGGACGTGGGCCTTCCGGACGGGCAGATGGGCAACTCCGAAGTGGGGCACCTGAACCTGGGCGCTGGCCGCGTGGTTTTCCAGGATCTTTGCCGGGTGGACAACGCCATCAAGGACGGCTCCATGGGTGAAAATTCCGTGCTGAAGACCGCTTTTTCCCAGGCCGCCGGCTCCCGCCTGCACCTGCTCGGCCTGGTGAGCGACGGCGGCGTGCACAGCCATATCAACCATTTGGTAGGCATCGTTAAATACGCCTATGAAGCGGGCGTGCGCGACATCTGCATCCATGCCATCACGGACGGCCGTGACTGTTCCCCCACCAGCGGGGCCGGATTCATGCGCCAACTGGAAGAAGCCATCAAGCCTTACGGCGCGAAAATCGCCACGGTTATCGGCCGCTTCTATGCGATGGACCGCGACAAGCGCTGGGACCGCAACAAGCTGGCATGGGACGCCATCGTGCTGGGCCGCGGCGAACAGTGCACCTGTTCCCCCTCCGAATATGTGGAACAGTGCTACGCCAAGGGCGAGACGGATGAATTCCTGAAGCCCGGCATTTTTGCCTACGGCAACGAACAGCGCGTGCGCGATAATGACGTGGTGTTTTTCTTCAACTTCCGTGCGGACCGCGCCCGCCAGATGAGCGATGCCTTCCTGTATCCCGGGTTTGACGGCTTTGACCGTGAAGTGACGCCCAGGGTTCATTATGTGACGCTGACGGAGTACGATGCCAAGTATCCCTCCCCCATCGTTTTTGAACAGGAGCAGCTGGACAACATTTTCGGACAGATTGTGTCGGAAGCCGGGAAGACTCAGCTCCGCATTGCGGAAACGGAAAAATACGCCCACGTCACTTTCTTCTTTAACGGAGGCGTGGAAACGCAGTTCCCCGGCGAGGACCGCATTCTGGTTCCCTCCCCCCGTGAAGTGGCCACTTATGACCTCAAGCCCCAGATGAGCGCGGAGGAAGTGGCGGACAAGTTTGTGGACGCCGTGGACAAGTACGACGTGGTGATCATGAATTTTGCCAACGGGGACATGGTGGGCCATACCGGATTTGTGGAAGCCGGAGTCGCCGCCTGCGAAGCGGTGGACAGCGCCCTGGAAAAGTGCGTGAAGAAGGTGCTGGCCCTGGGCGGCAAGCTGCTCATCACCGCGGACCATGGCAATGCTGAACACATGCGCAATGAGGACGGCTCCCCGAACACGGCCCATACCACCAATCTTGTGGACCTCATTTACGTGGCGGACGACAAGGACCAGATCAGCCTCTCCAACGGCATTCTGGCGGACGTGGCCCCCACCCTGCTGAACCTGATGGGGCTGAAACAGCCTGCCGAAATGTCCGGGCATTCCCTGGTGACGCCGAAAAAATAACGGTTCCCGCAGTTGATCTTTGGAATCCGTTTCCGGCTTGCGTGGCTGGAAACGGATTTTTTTGTCTCCGTGTTGCCCTGACGGAAAAACGCCGGAAAAGGATGCGGATAAGCAATCCGTGGTCAAGCGGTGTTTCCAAGGGAGAAAAACTTGCGATGACTCCCCCTTGCCTATCGGAAGCCGTTTGCATGGAAAGGGAAAACCTTCGGAACTGCGTGCCCGGACGGGATGCGGCGCAAGCCTCTCCGGCATCTCAATTTGAAAGGGAACGTTAGCGAACCCTCTTCCCTAAAGCCGGTACATCCTGGCGGACGTTTGCATTCCAGTTCCACAAAGGACTGCTCCGCTCCCCGTGGACAGGGGAATGCTTCCCCGTCTCCAGTCTGTAACGGATTGCTTATCCGTTGGTTTCCGGATATGCTGCCTGTCAGGAATTATGGATTGGATCTGCTGAGAATTTTGTTGTGCCTGACGGTCGTCTTTTTCCATTACAGGGGGGGAATTGCGGAGGGAGCGTGGCTGTGGATGGCTTTTTTGTCTTGAGCGGTTTTCTGGCCGTTCGATCCGCCGGAGGTTTCACACAAGGAAGCATCGGGGAATATTGCCGGAAAAAGGCTGGCGCCTGCTGCCGGTGCTGTTGATTGTCTGGACTGCCGGTTTCGCCGTTCTTCTTGTTGAAGGCCAGCAGGCGACGGCGTGGGCCGGAGTCACGCTGCTGATAGCCGCGCCGACACTTGCGATGTGGAAGATGATGGGGAATGCGGCGGTCTGGTTCATCGTCTGCATCATGGCCTTTCTGGCGCTGTTTCCGTGGCTTTACCGTTATTACGGGAAAAGGCCGTTCCTGTGGCTTCTGGCGGCAAGCGTTCTTTTTGCTGCGTTCCGGAGCGGCACCGTGATGGACTACGGCAGGCTGTATTATCAGGTGAGTTTCCACCTGTGGCAGTTTTTGCTGGGGATGTGGTGTGCGTCCTGGAATATGGAACAGTGGAAGAGTCCATGGCGGTGGTTTTGGATTGGAGCAGGCGCGGCGTGGCTGCTGGCTTCTTCCGCCGCCAGCCATGAAGGAACCGGAGCCCTGAACTATTCATTCCCGGGGTACGTTGTTTCTTCCGTCATCTTTGCCCTGTGCATTGCCTCCCTGTGGAGCGTCCGCCTGCCGTCCCTGCCTGCCTCCCCCTGAAATGGGCGGGGATTGGCGCGGGAATGAAGTGGCGGGTGGATGGCCCCCCAGTTTTATTCTGGGAATCGCCTTGTGTGTTTCCCTGGTTATCGCCTATTTCGTCTATCAGCATGTGGAGGTCCGCCAGGTGGGGAAGAGGCTGAAAAAGGCGCCGGCAACCCGGAATGAAGCTTGGGAAAGAGCAGGGGAAAATGGCACGGATGAAATATTTAGGAAAAGATGAATAAAAGACTTGTCATGATATAAAATCACGTTATATTGGCCGTCCCCAAACGCGCCGAAAGGCGCAAGAAATACGTTTTCTATCGGGTTTGCCTCCGGAAAAAAGGCGCGCTTCCTGCTTACTGAAAGGGATGTTCGCCTTGAATATCGGACCAGACCGACGAACCACAACCAAAGCAGGAAAACATGCCGACCATTAATCAGCTCGTCCGCAAGGGACGTATTACTCCGGAAGAGAAGTCCAAGTCACGCGCTCTTCATAGCTGCCCGCAACGCCGCGGTGTTTGTCTCCAGGTAATGACCCGTACGCCCAAGAAGCCGAACTCGGCTCTTCGTAAAGTGGCTAAAGTCCGTCTTACCAATGGTGAAGAAGTGATCGCCTACATCGGCGGTGAAGGTCACAACCTCCAGGAACACTCTATCGTGCTCGTTCGCGGCGGTCGTGTGAAGGACTTGCCGGGTGTTCGCTACCATATCGTCCGCGGGGCTCTTGACTGCCTCGGTGTTGACAAGCGCCGCCAGGGCCGTTCCAAGTATGGCGCCAAGCGTCCGAAGGTTGCCGCCAAGTAAACATTAACATCTTACCTACTATATATTATGGCCCGCCGTAAACGCGTCTATAGAAAAATCGAACGTCGTGACCCCCGTTACGACAGCTCTCTTGTTGGCAAACTGATCAGCAAGGTTATGCTGGATGGCAAGCGCTCCCTTGCGGAACGCATTGTTTATGCCGCCATCGACATGGCTAACGAAGGCACGGACAGCATTGATCCCCTGGAAGTGATCACCCGCGCCATTGAAAATGCCAAGCCCCGTGTGGAAGTGAAGAGCCGCCGCGTAGGTGGCGCCACCTACCAGGTGCCTCTGGAAGTGGACCCGGCCCGTTCCGAATCCCTGGCCATGCGCTGGATTGTGAACTACGCCCGCAACCGCAAGGGCGTGCCGATGCACAAGGCTCTTGCCAACGAAATCAAGGAAGCCGCCAACAACCAGGGTTCCTCCGTCCGCAAGCGCGACGACGTTCACAAGATGGCCCAGGCCAACCGCGCCTTTGCCCACTTCCGCTGGTAATCCCTTCAGCGACTGTCAGCCGAACCATTCACTTTCGATCATTACAGATACTTTCCAGACACTATGTCCGATCACGTAAACAATCCCAATCGCAAGGCTCCCCTTGAGCGCTACCGCAACATCGGTATCTCCGCTCACATTGACGCCGGCAAAACTACTTTGTCCGAGCGTATTCTTTTCTACACCGGCATGATCCACAAGATCGGTGAAACCCACGACGGTTCCACCACTACCGACTGGATGGAGCAGGAACGCGAACGCGGTATCACCATTACCTCCGCTGCCGTTACCACCAACTGGAAGCAGGTGAAAAATGAAGGTATCAGCAAAATGTTCGAAGGCGAAAACTTCCAGTTGAACATTATTGACACCCCCGGGCACGTTGACTTCACCGCTGAAGTGGAACGTTCCCTCCGCGTGCTTGACGGCGCCATCGTGGTATTCTGCGGTGTGGCCGGCGTGCAGCCCCAGACGGAAACCGTATGGCGCCAGGCCACCAAGTACAGCGTTCCCCGCATGTGCTTCGTGAACAAGATGGACCGTACCGGCGCCAACTTCAACAACGTGCTGGACGACATCCACAACAAGCTGGGTGCGAACGCCGCCGCCATTCTGATCCCCATCGGCGCTGAAGACCAGCTCCGCGGCCAGATTGACGTGGTGAACCAGAAGGCTGTCATGTATGCCGACAACGACCGTCTGGGCTCCACCTACACGGTTGAGGAAATCCCCGCTGAACTCAAGGAAGAAGCCGAACTGGCCTACCATGAACTGGTGAGCCGCGTGGCCGACGTGGACGACGAACTTGCTGAAAAGGTTCTCATGGAAGAACCCTTCACCCCCAAGGAACTCAAGGAAGCCATCCGCCGCGCCACCATCACCAACAAGTTCATCCCCGTTGCCGGTGGTTCCGCCTTCAAGAACAAGGGCGTCCAGTTCCTGCTTGACGCCGTGGTGGATTACCTCCCCTCTCCGGTGGAAACCGTTCCCGCCCACGCTGAAAGCACGCTGGATGCGGAAGAAACCTTCAAGATTACCGCTACGGACGATGCCAAGCCCATGGTTCTGGCATTCAAGCTCTGGGCTGACAAGTTTGTCGGCAAGCTGGTGTTTATCCGCGTGTACGCCGGCGTCCTCAAGAAGGGTGACACCGTGTACAACCCCCGCACCCGCAAGACGGAACGCGTGGGCCGCATCATCCAGATCCAGGCTGACCAGCACACGGACATTGACGCCGTATACTCTGGCGACATCGCCGCCATCGTGGGCCTGCGCAACGTGACCACGGGCGACACCATCACCAGCCCGGACAACGATGTCTGCCTGGAACCCCCCACCTTCCCGGAAACCGTTATTTCCATGGCCGTGGAACCCAAGACCAAGGCCGACCAGGAAAAAATGTCCAACGCTCTGGGCCGCCTGTCTGAAGAAGACCCGACCTTCCGCGTGAAGACCGACGAAGAAACCGGACAAACCCTGATCTCCGGCATGGGTGAACTTCACCTGGAAATCATCATTGACCGCCTGATGCGCGAATTCAAGGTGGAAGCCGACATCGGCAAGCCCCAGATCGCCTACCGCGAAACCATCACTGCCCCCGCCCATGGCGACGGCAAGCTGGTCAAGCAGTCCGGCGGCCGCGGCCAGTACGGCCACGTGGTGATTGACGTGAAGCCGAACGAACGCGGCAAGGGCCTCACCATCGAAAACAAGATCGTGGGCGGCGCCATTCCGAAGGAATACATGAACGCCGTCTATGCCGGCCTCAATGAAGCCATGACCACGGGCGTTATCGCCGGTTATCCGGTGGTGGACGTGCACGTTGAAGTGGTGGACGGTTCCTACCACGAAGTGGACTCCAACGAAAACGCATTCAAGATGGCCGCCATCTTCGCCATGAAGGACGCCTTCAAGAAGGCCAAGCCCATCATGCTGGAACCCATCATGTCCGTTGAAGCTTCCACGCCGACCGACTACCAGGGCGACATCATGGGTGACCTGAACCGCCGCCGCGGCCAGATCAGCAACATGGAAAACAAGGCCAACGCCTGCATCCTGAAGGCCATGGTTCCCTTGTCCGAAATGTTCGGTTATTCCACCGCCATCCGTACCCTTTCCAGTGGCCGCGCCTCCTACTCCATGGAGCCCTCCCACTTTGAACAGGTGCCTCAGAACCTCGTTGACCAGATCGTCACCGAGAAGGCTAAATAAACAAACCTTTGAAGTATAACCAATAGACCGCACGTCCATGCAAAGTCCAAAAATCCGCATTCGACTCCGCGCATTTGACTCCCGCGCCATCGACCGCTCCTCCCAGGAGATCGTTGAAACCGCCAAGCGCACCGGAGCCAAAGTTCACGGCCCGATCCCGTTGCCGACCCGCATTGAAAAATTCTCCGTGAACCGTTCCGTTCACGTCAACAAGAAGTCGGCTGAACAATTTGAAATCCGCACCCACAAGCGCCTGCTCGACATCGTCGACCCGACCGCCCGCACGATTGATGAGCTCAAGAAGCTCAATCTCCCGGCCGGTGTGGACATCACGATCCGCATCTAGTTTGGTACCCGGATAAGTAATTAAAAAACAGAAAGACACACTACAATGGCTCTAGGACTTATCGGAAAAAAGGTCGGCATGACCCGTCTGTTTGACCAGGAATCCGGCGCTATGGTGCCCGTGACCGTCATTGACGTAAAGGGCAACACCTTCGCCCAGATCAAAACGGAAGACAAGGATGGCTACAACGCCATTCAGGTTGCCTTTGATGCGCAGAAGGAAAGCCGCGTGGCCAAGCCTCAGGCCGGCCACTTCAAGAAACTGGGCATCCAGCCCACCAAGCTCCTCAAGGAATTCCGCGTGGAAGCTTCCGAACTGCCTGCTGAAGGTGCTGAAGATCCCGGCGTGGACCTCTTTTCCGCCGGCCAGTGGGTTGACGTGATCGGCACTTCCAAGGGGAAGGGCTTCCAGGGCGCGATGCGCCGCCACAACTTCCACGGCTCTCCCGCCGCCCACGGTTCCATGATGCACCGCCGTACCGGTGGTGTGGGTGGCTGTTCCACCCCCGGCCGCGTCTGGAAGAACCAGAAGATGCCCGGACAGATGGGCAATGCCAAGCGCACGGTACAGAACCTGAAGGTTGTGGCCGTACGTCCGGAAGACAACGTCATTCTTATC
>ENA-OZVA01000096-OZVA01000096.1-human-gut-metagenome-genome-assembly--contig:-NODE-96-length-14985-cov-4.804287_pt1 | contig 14985 bp, 10 predicted proteins | sample MGYA00243440_ERZ654035 | MGnify/ENA primary metagenome ERZ654035 (study PRJEB26926, sample SAMN06164886) | human gut metagenome | biome: ENVO:00009003; feature: ENVO:2100002; material: ENVO:00002003...
CGAGATTTCTGCCTGTCTCGTGGGCTCGGAGATGTGTATAAGAGACAGGGTAGAGGGAGAGCATATTATCAAAGATCCTAAGACCGAGAACAGCAACCGTACCATTGCGATCCCACAGTTTCTGTATAACGAAGTACAGGAGTATTTTGTAGGATTGTACGGGTTACAGCCTACAGACCGGCTTTTCATGTTCACGAAGTCATTCCTGCTGTATGAGGTCAAACGTATGGCCAAGGCTGCCGGACTGGATCCAATCCGGGTGCATGATTTTCGTCATTCACACGCTTCCCTGCTGATAGAGATGGGATTCAACATTCTGGCCGTATCGGAACGTCTTGGTCACAAGGATGTGAAGACAACCTGGAACACTTATGCGCACCTCTATCCGGACAAAGGCAGACAGATCGCATTCGGTCTGCAGGAGGTCAAACTCTCCGGTATCACTTCCAACCAGACGGCAGAGGATCAAGTACTCAGCCTTCTTGGTGCCATTCAGAAGATGCTGCCTAACTATAATACCTACGAGACGGACGACATTATTCTGTGGGATCGTGTGGAGAAGAAAAAAGAGATTATCACCAGGGAGCAGTTTAACGAGTTGGCCAACTATGAGATGGAACCTGCAGAGGCATTTGTCATCATGATGCAGGACGGATATTTTGTAAATGGACCTTCCGAGGTATTCTGTTTCTCCAGCCGGGGGATGCCGGTCGAATACCTCTAAAATACGTTCTGAGCGTTGCAATTTTGATTTTGGGTGTCATTTGGGTGTCACTTGGATAATAAAAAAGCCGGGAACCCTTGATTTTACTGGGTTCCCGACAAATTGACAATCATTCAAACTCAATCGTCCCAGGTGGCTTACTGGTAATGTCATACATTACCCGGTTCACATGGCTCACCTCATTGATGATCCTGCTGGTCACCTTCTGCAGTACTTCATAAGGGATCTGTGCACTCTCTGCGGTCATGAAGTCGATCGTCTTCACGGCTCTCAGTGCGATGGCGTAATCATAGGTTCTCTCATCACCCATAACGCCTACGGATCTCATATTGGTCAGGGCTGCGAAGTACTGGTTGATCTCGCGGTCCAGACCTGCGTTAGCGATTTCCTCGCGGTAGATGGCATCTGCATCCTGTACGATCTTGACTTTCTCAGCGGTCACTTCGCCGATGATACGGATACCCAGTCCGGGACCGGGGAACGGCTGACGGAATACCAGATGCTCCGGAATGCCAAGCTCCAGTCCTACCTTGCGAACCTCATCCTTGAACAGGTTGCGCAGAGGCTCGATGATCTCCTTGAAATCTACATAGTCGGGCAGGCCGCCTACGTTGTGGTGGGACTTGATCACTGCGGATTCACCGCCCAGTCCGCTCTCTACCACATCGGGATAGATGGTTCCCTGTACCAGGAAATCCACGGCACCGATCTTCTTCGCCTCTTCCTCGAATACACGGATGAACTCTTCGCCGATGATCTTTCTCTTATGCTCCGGCTCGGATACACCTGCCAGCTTGCTGTAGAAACGCTCCTGCGCATTCACACGGATGAAGTGCAGATTGTAATTGCCGTTAGGACCGAAGACTGCTTCTACCTCGTCGCCCTCGTTCTTACGGAGCAGGCCGTGATCTACAAAGACACAGGTCAACTGCTCGCCGACTGCCTTGGATAACAGTACTGCTGCCACGGAGGAATCCACACCACCGGACAATGCGCACAGAACTTTACCATTGCCGACTTTCTCGCGGATCGCCTTGATGGACTCTTCAACAAAGGAATCCATCTTCCAGTCACCGCAGCATCCACAGATGTTGCGTACGAAATTATACAGCATCTTGGAGCCTTCCACGGTGTGAAGTACTTCCGGATGGAACTGGATTGCATACAGTCCGCGCTCTACACACTCTGCTGCTGCCACGGGGCAGTTGGCGGTGGTGGCCACGGCACGGAAACCGGGTGCCAGTTTCGAAATATAGTCGAAATGGCTCATCCAGCAGATCGTATTCTCGGATACATCGGAAAACAGCTTGGAACTGCGGTCTACCTTCACCTCAGTCTTACCGTATTCCCGAACGGCTGCACGCTCTACCTTACCACCCAGCACATGGGTCATCAGCTGTGCGCCGTAGCAGAGTCCCAATACAGGGATTCCTAAGTTAAACAGATCCTCGGAGCAGGTAGCTGCACCGGGTTCATAGCAGCTTGCAGGGCCGCCGGTCAGGATGATTCCCTTGGGATTCATCGCTTTTATCTTATTCAAGTCTGTCTTGTAAGAGTAGATCTCGCAATATACATTGCATTCTCTGACTCTTCTGGCGACCAGCTGATTGTACTGTCCGCCAAAATCAATGACAACTACCAGTTCTTTTTCCATGGTTGTCCTCCAGTATATTTTTCTGTCCTCTATTATAGGGTATGGGGCAGGGGAAGTCAAACCCTACTGCACCAGTTCTTCCAATTTTCCGAAGGTATAACCCATTTCTTCCCATTTCGTGAGCAGTTCATCCAGAATCTCCCCATTAGTCTTCGAGGTATTATGTAACAGCACCACTGCTCCTGGGTGGATCCTGCCTGTCAGTTTGGAAAAAGCTTCCTCGTGGCTGGGCTGGGCATCCACGTTCCAGTCCACATATGCCAGACTCCAGAAAAAAGTGGAATACCCCAGATCCTTTGCCATCTGCAGATTCGTCTCACTGTATTTTCCCTGGGGCGGTCGGTAGTACATCGCCATCTCCGTGCCGGTGGTCTCCTGAAAAAGAGTTCTCACGTCATCCATTTCCTTCCGGAAAACCGCCGGATCAGAAATTTTCGACATATCATAATGATGATAGGTATGGTTTCCCACGGTATGTCCGTCCTCCACCATGCGTTTCACTATCTCCGGCGCCGACTCCAGAAAATGTCCTACCACAAAAAAGGTCGCCGGTGCATTATGCTTTTTCAATGCATCCAATATAGCGGAACTATTACCGTTCTCATAGCCGCAGTCAAAAGTGAGATAGATCTTTTTCTCCTCCGCATCTCCCACATAATAGGCATTGTACTCTTTTAGTTCTTCCGCAGATGCCGTGCCGGTGGGCTGCGTTCCTTCCGTTCCGAATCCCAGTCCCCAGTTCTCTGCTGAAAGTACCTCCTGCGTATTCTCCAATGCACTTCCCACTGTTTCCCGGGGGCTCATTTCCTGTTGCATATGCAGTCCGTATACAATGGCTCCAATCCCTCTTCCCAGAAAAAACATACATGCAAAAAGAAGCAGGAGCCAAAGTGTTTTTTCGTGTTCCGTGAAAAAACGTTTCATGTGGTATCTCCTCTCAGAACTATTCGCTACTACTTTATGCAAACGTTCTCCGGGGCATACCCGCATCCTCTTTTTCTGCTTCTTTTTCTATATTCCATTTTCTGTTTTCAACAAAAAATCAGTTTGGCAGCTATTCCCTTTCCCGCTGTTTCTTATGCGAGATGATTTCATAGGCGGTCACAGCCACCCAGAACAGCAGACTGACTCCTTCCGCCACACGCCAATACCACATGCCGGAATACCACACTTTGACAGTTCCCTGATAGCCCGCCGGCAGGATTGCCCGGACATGACCGTTCTCACCTACAGTCACCGGGAATTTTTTCCCCGTTGTCATATCCTTGGCATGATACCCTTTGTACAAAAGCATCGGCAGATCGATATAATACTCTCCGGGACCCGCAACAGTCGTCACCGTAGTCAGCGTGTTCAGATTTTCCTTCTCAAAAGCTTCCACTGTCACTCCGTCCGACGGCCATGCATCATGGTAATAAAAATTCCACTCCACATCCAAAGGCAGGTACTCCGCTCCCAGAATGCCGGAATGTCCCATGGATGCCATAGAATTCAATCTCAACGGCTGATCTTTCGTCTGCAGCAGATCGTTAGTCTGATACATGGAGAAAAAGATACAGCCGCCGCAGACTGCCACCAGGAATATGGTCTTTGCCACCTTATCCTTCCACCGGAGCATCCAGTGTCCCGCCGTGCAGGCCACCAGAGTCATGGCAATTGCTGCGATGGTCGTCAATCTAGTAGGAAACTGGATCATCGTAGTCAGAAGCTCCAGCAAGGAATTGGCTTCCTTCAGCGCATTCCAGGGGAAATAGTAAGTACTTACCGCAATTGCCACACATCCCAGAATAAATGCAACCTTGGCTGCCTTATCATGTGCCGGATCCTGTTCCTTTTCCCTGTTACGGATAGCAAAATACACAATCACTCCCAGTAATACGGCAACACCTATATAAATAGGCTCTGTGTCCACCATTCCCAGCTCCTGAAATCTGGAATTGCTTCCGGCATTCTGCATGGTGAAAAATATCTGTGCCCCCAAAATTCCCCGATCCTGAATGTATACGCCGCTGTTATTGGAATAACGGTATTGATCCGCCAGCATCATATCTAACATCGGAAGCAGGAACCAGATATTTGCCAGCACCGTTCCCACAACCACCTTTACCAGTTCCAGGAAAGTTCTTTTGCGGAATACTTTTCGGATACATAATAAGCACAAAAGGATGGTAAACACACCCGCAATCTCACAGCTTAATACATGGCTCTGGATAATACCGGAAAAGCCCAATACCGGCAGCAGCCAGGAATGGCGGTACTCCTTTTTCTCCATATCTTCCGTGAAGATCCGATAAAAACCATAGCACAGCAACGGCAGGAAGATCATTGCTGTGTACTCACCTACCGCACTCCGGTTATAAATATTGTATACGCGATACGGTGCCAACGTATACAACATACTTCCGAACATTCCGGTCACACGGTTACGGAAAATTCCGCAGAAGCAGATATACGCTATGACCGCCGTAGCCAGATTGACCAGAAAGATATATCCATCGTAGGAAACACTCATGGGGAAACCGATCAGCCGAAGTATTGCCGGAATTACCAGAAATGTATCGCAGTAAAACAGTGAGTTGGCATAGCCATGCCCATACAGCCACATGGGCTCTACTCTCGCAGGAAAGATTCCCTGTGCCAGGCTCTGCGCCAGGAATTCAATACGAAGCAGGTGAAATCCCAAATCGGCTCCCACCATAATATAATCCACAAATACCGGTAGGGAAGCCAGGACCGCCAATGCGGGAATTCCGAAGTATACCAGTTTCTTCTCCAGCGCAAGAGGATATTTTCCCATATACACATACAACATGATCAGCGAATCCAGCAGCAAAAATCCCAGGAGGAACATCACAAGCAGCATTCTGTAGGACGCAGTGGTTTTCACCAGCCGGATATCCTTAATAGTAAGCTTTCCGGTTCCGTAGTAGTCTGCGTGGATGTTTACTTCATCCGCTTTCAGACGGCTTGTCACATAGATCTCACAGGAGCTTTCTGTTCTCCCGGAATACAGGGAAAGCTCGTTTTCCAGCAATTCTCTGTAGATTTCTCCATCACTTGTAATGTTAATCTTATTTACGCCGTTGTCATCCGTGTCATACGTCACATAATAGCAATAAGTACCGGGTGCCATGGAAAAACCGCTCATTTCCAGCCAGGGACCGCTGATATTGCTGCTGCCGTCCACGGAATAACCTTTTGCTTCCCGGATGACACCCTCTTCCGTTGTCACCTGTGCATCTGCCAGAGTGCTGATTGTTTTATTGCCGCACAAAATTCCGATCACAGGCACCAGCAGTAACAGAACTTCCAGAAGCAACAGAATACGGAATTTTTTGTTTTTCAGGATTTCAGATTTCTTCCACATATCCATTTCCTACGCTGCCTCCTTTTGTACTTTCCGGTCCGGATTTTTCTTCTGTGTGAGTATACAGTATATAACGATCCCAACTATGCCAAGAGCGCTGAGCGCCACTGCTACCAGTTGTGCTGCACCGGCTGCGGCACTCATCTGAAACTGCGGTGCTTCGATCAGAACCACATCCGGCAGATCTTCCTTCTGGCGGATCCACAAAGGTGCTCTGCCTAACAGCAATTTATTGGTCAGAAATTGTGTCGACACAAAAGCTGCCGCAAGTACCGCTGTCTCCAGGATGGTGGCTTCTGTTGCGGATTTTCCCTCCCGGTAAGCGTTCAGGAGACCGCATCCTATAAATGTCAGTCCGCAGATTGCCGGGATCATAAAGATCGCAGGAGACTGCATACTGAAGGTCAGCACCTGGAACACGGCATTCTGCCGGAGCAGATCCCAGGGAAAGCTGCCAAGACTGAGAAGTATTCCCAGCATTCCGCACCAGAACAATCCCGCAGTGCTGTCTTCTTTACTGTTTTTCTTCTGCAGCGCCCCACTGAATTTCAGCCACAGCAGGAAAAAGAAGAGTCCCGTAAGTGCCGGACCGACACCAATGGCAGCCGTTCCCTGAAACCCATTGCTCTTATAATCATAGGTGGCACCTCCCTGGAAAAAGAAGGTCAGATAATGCAGAAGAAAAGCTCCCTTTTCCTGAAATGGACGGCTTCCCACATATCTTGCCACATCACGATATGCCACAAGATATCTTAGCATCGGCAGCAGATACCACAAATTGCACAACAGTGTTGCCGCTACTGCCTTTCCCAATGTCAGCCAGCCGTCTTTTTCCAGCAATTGTCTGCGATAATATACGCAGCAGAACACTAACAGAAGCATTCCCACTTCCAGAACCGCAAAAGAAGACTGTAACAGCAAGGAAATCGCTATGGCCAGAAGAAGCCATTGCGGCAGTTTTCCTTTTTTCCGCCCGACTGCCCTCACCAGAAACAGTAATAACACCGGCAGGAAAGCGTAGCCTAACGCTTCCCCAATGGCGGCTCTTCCATACAAGGCATCCAGATACCACGGTGCCCAGCAATACAGTGCCGTACCGATCACCGCTGTTTTTTTATTTTGAAATCCTTCTTCCAGTGTCTTGTAGGAAAAGCACACTGTCACGGCATAAATACATATCAGAAACATCCGGTAAACACTTTCCAGTGCAGCTCCTGTCATTCGCAGAAGCACCGGCAGCAGCCAGAACAGATTTCCGTCCAAACCTGCCGTACCATGCTCATACTGCCAGTTTACCGGCATTGCCATCTGAAAAATTCCCGCTGACAAATAGTCTTTCATATTTTCAATACGAACCAGCTGGTAAGGAACCTCCGAGGAATTCAGACAATAATTTGTAAGCAGCGGGAGTGCTCCTGTCAGAAAAATACCGGCCAGGCACCAGAAAATACCATTTCCCTTGAATTTTAATTTTTCTGTTATTTTCATGAAGCTTTCCTCTCCCGTCTCTTCTCCAGTGTCACCCCTGCGATTAGCCCCAGCAGGCTGAGCCAGCTCACAGCCTCTGCCACTCTCCAGTACCAGGGGCTTCTGAATGTCACCTGAACCGTTCCGTCATAGCCTGCCGGAACTTCCACACACACCGCATAATTATCACTGGTGGTGATCGTCAGTTCCTGGCCGGTAGTCTTGTCGTATGCCCGGTAGCCATAATAATACAGAAGCGGTAATTCCACCGTTTCCGTCTTATCACCCCGGTTCTCACAATGCATGTCTATCTTTATTCCATCCTTATGATAGTCCGTAATATTCACTGTTTCTGCGGCATAAGGATCATGGGGCCAGAACAGGGAGGCATCCGCTCCGTAGGGCAGGTATTCCGCTCCGGCAATATAGCCGCTTCCCATTCCTTCCTCTCCGTAGATCCGGTAATCGTCAGCCGTCTGAAGCATATCATCCATCAGGTAAATACTGCTGCACAGAGTCAGTACCATCATTCCGGCAAAATAGAACTGCAATCCGTGCGTCTCATACTGTCCCTTGATCTCTTTGGCCACAACACCTGCCACCAGTACTGCACACAGTGTTGCAATGGTCAGAAAACGGTTGGGAAATTGAATACTTGACACCAGCGTTGCGGTAATATCGTTCAGGCTATGAATCTTATCCCATGGAAAGATTGACAGACACATCCACATAGCCAGAACGGCAAAACCTCCGGCAATCTTGCCCAACGTCTTTTCTTCCCTGCGCAGGTGCGTGGTTTTGCGGAAAAAGAGCATTCCCGCCCAAAGTAACAGTGCCACAGTCAGTGCGATTCCCATTCCCATGGGCTGACTATCTGCCATTCCGTTGTCGGAATAGAACACATTGTAGCCGTTCCGGAAAAAAGTAAATAATAGGTTGGTCAGATACAGTCCCCTATACTGGATCACTCTGCCAGAGACATGCTGAATCACAAAATCGCCCCGCAGCATATAATCAGCAAAAGGCACTAGGAACCAGGCACTCAGCAATACACTGTAGATCACTGTTTTTGCCAGAGAACAGAACGTCTCCTTGCGGAATACCTTTTTGATCAAGATCAGACACAACAGAATAGTGAAAGCGCCTGCCTGTTCTCCCGTCAGCAGGTGTGACTGCACTAGCCCGGTAAATCCTATCGTCAACGGAATCCAGGAATAATGATATTGTTTCTTCGTAACATCCTGTGCAAATACAAGATAAAATCCGCAGGCGATCAGTGGCAGAAATAATATTCCGAAAGTCTCACCCAGCGATCCGCAGATATATGTCTTGGAGAGACGATATACCGACAAAGTATAAAGTACTGTACATAAAAGGCCAATGTTACGGTCTTCAAAAATTTTTCGAAAGCTGTAATATGCCACCAGTATGGTAAGTGCATTGATAAACAAAAGAAACAGTCGATAACTGGTAATAAAGGAAAAGCCGATCAGCCGGAACAATGCACCCACATACAAAAGTGTCTCCCCATAAAAGATCGAAGACGCATATCCGTAGCCCTGCTGCCATTTCGGTGCAATCCGTACCGGAAACTGCCCTGCCAGAATGCCATCCTTGATTCCCATCATACGCAGCATATGGTATCCCAGATCTCCGCTGGACAGCATGGTATCCTGCAGCAGAGGCAGGGAACTGAACAGCAAAAGGAGCGCCAGACCGAAATGAATTCCCTTCTGCGAAACAGATAACGAATACTCTCTGTCATACTGCACATAAGTATATAGCAGATTCACCAGAATGGAGATCACCACAACCAAAAACAGGAAAATGACTGCCAGACCGTTGGTTTCCCGAATGGTAAGCCCCGAGATCATATAGTTTCCTTCTCCACCGTAGGTAACAGTAACACGTATATTATCCGACTTCTGCAGCAGCCATAACGGATAATCCGTCTCATGCAGTCCCTGATAGAGGTGCTCTCCGCTGTTGCGGAGCATCCGGTATCCCACAGTATCATCCTCAACAATACAGAAATTCTTCATATTGGTATCCGTATCATAATGCAGCTGGATCCGGTAGAGACCCGGCTTTAATGAAATATGCTCTATAGTCATATTGTCCTGATAGACTCCGGTATTTACCGTTACCCCTTCGGACGGATATTCATACACCTCATTTCTGCCAAACAGACCGACAATTCCCAATAATATCAGCAGGATTTCCGCCAGCAAAACTCTTCGGAAAGTCTTTCTTTTTCCTATCTGCAATGCTCTGATTTTATGAATAAATTCCATATGTAACGTTCCTGTCTCTTTCGTTATAATATTCTATTTATTTTATCATTATATCAATCAATATGCAACAAAAACGAACCTTCCGCATAGGTTAATCTAACTCCTTCGTATGATATGGAGCACCGCCCATGGACTGCAAAGAAATGATCCTGTCAGAGGACACTTATGACATTATCACAGACTTTTCCGCATCGGAATTTCTGGGAGATGACAATAATTGTTATGAACGCATCGGAGAAGATTTTTTGATTTTGTATCTGGGCAATCTGGGAATCCGCAATCCGAAAATTGATTTTTTCCCCTATCACAATATGCCGAAGCTTTATGGGCTCATGCAGCTATCTTCCTCCGGTGAGACGCCACCCGGTGTCGCTCCCTTTGATCCGGCAGACCTGATCGCCAGTGGGATCACCCAGGTACAGCGTCCGCCCCTAAGTCTCACGGGGCAGGGTGTGATCCTGTGTTTTATCGATACCGGGATTGATTACCAAAATCCTGTGTTTCTGGACGAGAACGGCAACAGCCGCATCCTGGCGATCTGGGATCAGACGGTTCAGACCGGAGCGCCCCCTGATGGGTTAAAATATGGTTCTGAATACCGCAGAGAGGATATTAACCTGGCGTTGCGTTCCGAGGATCCTTATTCCATCGTTCCCTCCAGGGACGAAAATGGACACGGCAGTATCCTCGCCGGAGTCGCAGCCGGCAGTGTCGTCAGACAAGGCAATCCTTATATCGGTGCTGCACCGGGTGCCGACATCGTCGTGGTGAAGCTCAAGGAATGTAAGCAATATCTGCGCAGCTTTTATCTGGTGCCCGAGGGTGTTCCCGCCTATCAGGAAAATGATATTATGCTGGGCATCAAATATGCGGAATCCTTCGTGCGGCTCTTCGAACGTCCGGTAGTCATCTGTCTGGGTCTGGGAACCAACCAGGGAGATCACGCGGGCAATTCCTCCCTGTCACGGTATCTCTCTTCTCTTGCTGTCCGCAGAAGCCGTGCCGCCATCGTCTGCGGGGGAAATGAAGGGAACGCCTCACACCATTACCATGGAAGACTAAGCGCTCAGACACCTGGGGAGGATTCCCGGAATGTGGAGATCCGGGTCAGCGAAGGCTGTATCGGATTCTGGCTGGAGCTTTGGGGTGCTCTGCCGGATGCTTTTAATCTGAGCATCCGCACTCCCGGCGGGGAAAATATTCCTGAACTGCGCCTGGGATTGCAGCAAAGTGTAACCTATTCCTTTATTTATGAAAAAAGCAGAGTCACTATCGACTCTGCTCTTGTGGAAGAAAATTCCGGCGAGGAACTGATCCTTGTACGCATCCAGGATCCTACCCCCGGTATCTGGACCTTTCATGTCTCTGCTTCCGGTAGTTTATATAACGGTAATTTTCACATGTGGCTGCCTATCACAGAATTTCTGTCTACTCCGGTATATTTTCTCAATCCGGATCCCGACATGACTCTGACGGAGCCCTCGATGGCGCCGGAGGTTCTGAGCGTTTCTACTTACAATGCGGAAAATAACAGTTTTTACGCAGAATCCGGCAGAGGCTTCGGACGCACCGGTCAGATCCGTCCGGACTTATCCGCTCCCGGAGTCAATATCTCCACCATTGACGGATGCCGTACGGGAAGCAGCATGGCTGCCGCTATCACTGCCGGAGCTGTGGCTCAGTTTTTCCAATGGTCAGTCATTGAAGGCAATAACCGCCTGGCGGAAAGCCGGGAGATCCGCAGTTATTTCATACGCGGTGCCGTGCGTACACAGGGTCTGAACTACCCCAACCGGGAATGGGGCTACGGCAGGCTGAATTTAGAGGAGACCTTCAATGCCCTGCTCCGGGTATGACTATATGATCTCCTGCAGGGCATAGACCGGCTGCACACTGCAGACACCGTTAATCTTACGCACGCCGCGCTCCAGTTTTTCCAGTTCCTTTTCCGAGGTCACATCCGCTTTTACGAGGAAATCATATTCCCCCTCTACCTGATAGCAGGATGTGACTTCCGGTTGCTGTCGCATTCTTTCCATAAATCCCGCATGATATTTTTTATGCTGTACCGTTACCTCTAAAAATACCTCCATAAGCCACCTCTCTTCTCAAATCTTTTACTTGATCACCGAATAAAAAACGCTTGATGATGTATCTTCGTCAAATACAGCCTCCTGTGCAGGCACAAATCCGTGTTTGACTCATTGTATACATAAAAAGAGGAAAGACACCGTACACACGATATCTTTCCTCTTTGAAAGTGATTGCATCATACCATATTCTTTCTATACTTACAAGTCGTCTGATAAATCTTATCAGAATTTTAATATTTCGGACAATACTTTCTGCCGATTTGTACGCTATAAGCCTATTTTACATCCGCTTTGGAAAAAATTCTGGCATATCCATAAGACAACGGACGGTCCGTCATATCCGCAAATCGCAAAGGAAAATTCTCTTTTTCCTCCATGCGATTCGGGCAGTCTCTCCTGCCGCACCCCAGACAGATTCCGGCACATTTGGTAAAAGCATCCTTTGTCAGTTCCGCATAAAATACCACACTTTTCTTCGGAATCATGCAGTAAGCTTCATTACAGGTAACGGGCATCTGCAATTCCCACAAAAGTACGGGCAGATTTTCCAACTGCAACCGGTCATTTAATTTTTTTTCCGAGCTTCCGGATTCCCCGGCTACTGATCCTAGAAAATACAATCTCGCCACATGCAGTTCTCTGTGGTCAGCAACCCATTTCGTATAGGCCTGATAGCTTTCTAATAATAATTCACTGGACAGTACTTCGATCATATAACTCTCTGTCAGAAATCCGTTCTGCAAATACTTTTCCTGCAGTTCATCGATCCCTTTTCCCAGAGTAATACCTACAGCCAAAAAAGACTGATCCCTCCCGGGAAAAGTCTCTTGGATTTCTCTGTCCTGCCATCCCGCTTCTGTCTCCAGGCAGGGGATCATCTCACCTGCCAGCCTCTTCAGATTGGGGTATTCTTCCGGATCATAATGATATTTTTCCATCACACTGTGCAGAAATTGTTCGTTCCTGCACAGTGCTGTAATTTCTGAAAAAAAAGTCTGCATGTCCACCTGTTCTCCCGGAATACCGGTGATCTCATGACGCAGGCATATTTTGCCTGCATCCGGTTAATTGTTTTTAATGCGCAGGCATCTGATGGCATTGAGCACAGCCAGTACCATAACTCCTACGTCTGCGAAGATAGCAACCCACATGTTGGCGATACCCAGCGCACCCAGGATCAGGCAGATGGCCTTAACTGCCAGCGCAAATACGATGTTCTCGTAAACGATGCGCAGACATTTCCGGGAAATCCGCATAGCCAGAGCGATCTTGGCAGGATTGTCATCCATCAGAACCACATCCGCTGCCTCAATGGCCGCATCTGAGCCAAGGGCTCCCATGGCGATACCGATATCCGCACGGGAAAGTACCGGTGCATCGTTGATACCGTCACCCACGAATGCCAGTTTTTCCTTCTCGCTCTTGTCCTGCAACAGCTTCTCCACGCAGCTTACCTTGTCTGCGGGAAGCAGTTCACTGTGTACCTCATCCAATTTTAACTCACCGGCCACATGTTCTGCAACTGTTTTGCTGTCACCGGTCAGCATGACGCATTTCTTCACACCGGAATTCTTCAGAGATGCAATGGCTTCCTTCGCACCATCCTTGATCACATCAGAGATCAGGATGTATCCGGCATATTTTCCGTCTACCGCTACATGAACCACTGTACCTACACCGGTATTTTCCGTATAAGCCAGGTTCAGACTCTTCATCAGCTTTGCATTGCCGGCTGCCACCTGTCTGCCGTTCACCTTGGCAGTAACGCCGTGTCCGCTGATTTCCTCCACATCACTGACGTTAGAGGCATCCAGTTCTTTTCCATAAGCGTTCTTCAGGCTCTTGCTGATGGGATGGCTGGAATAGCTCTCCGCATATGCAGCATACTCAAGCAGTTCATCCTCTGTGAATTCCCTGCCGGGGTAAATACCCGTCACATCGAATACACCCTTGGTCAGGGTACCGGTCTTGTCAAATACCACATATTTGGTCTCAGACAGCGCTTCCAGATAATTGGACCCCTTCACCAGAATACCACAGGCACTTGCTGCTCCGATTCCTCCGAAGAAAGAAAGGGGAATGGAAATGACCAGTGCACAAGGGCAGCTGATTACCAGGAAAGTCAGGGCACGAATGATCCACGTACTCCAGGCTGCCGGATTGCCCATGATCAGGTTGATCACAGGAGGCAGGATGGCCAGTGCCAGAGCACTGTAGCAGACTGCCGGGGTATAATATCTTGCGAACTTCGTAATAAAGTTCTCAGACTTTGACTTCTTCATACTGGAATTCTCTACCAGATCCAGAATCTTGGATACGGTGGATTCTCCAAATTCCTTGGTGGTACGGATCTTAAGTAATCCAGTCAGGTTCACACAGCCGCTGATCACATCCTGATCCACTGTGATCTCTCTGGGAACGCTTTCACCGGTCAGGGCACTGGTATTCAGTGTGGATGTACCTTCCACTACCACACCATCGATAGGAACCTTTTCACCGGGACGTACCACGATCACGGTTCCGATCTCTACATCATCGGGATCTACCTGCTCTAAGCTGCCGTCCTCTGCCTCAATGTTGGCATAATCCGGGCGGATATCCATCAGGGCGCTGATGTTCTGACGGCTCTTGCCCACAGCTACCGCCTGGAACAGTTCACCGATCTGGTAGAACAGCATAACGGCCACGCCTTCGGAATACTCTCCCAGTCCCATGGCACCTACGGTAGCTACCGCCATCAGGAAATTCTCATCAAACACTTCACCGTGCATAATGCCCAGAACGGCTTTTCTGAGAATATCATAGCCGATCACCGCATAGGGAATCAGGTACAGCAGTCCCAGCCAGATCCCTTCCAGAGGTACAAAATGCAAAATAATTAACAGTACTGCCGCCACAATGATGCGGACCAGTACTTTTTTCTGTTTCTTTGTCATAGCTTCCTCTTTTCCGAGAGCATCCTATAAATAGATCTCGCAGTCATCCTCTACTCTCTTGCAGGCTTTTACCACGTTCTCCATAACGGCCTTCTCATCGCTGCCGTCAGCGAATTCTACTTTCATCTTCTGGGTCATGAAGCTGACAGTTGCATCGGTAACGCCTTCTACCTTCTTCGCCGCATCCTCCATCTTCAGAGCACATGCTGCACAATCTACTTCGATCTTGTAAGTTTTCTTCATGGTAATATCCTCCTCTTTCTCCATTAGCGTTTCCTGATTTTTAGATGCTAATGATTTGCATTTAGTTTTAATATTCGTTCATATGAGCCACTGTTCATATGTTTATATTACCATATGCCAGGAAAAAGTCAATACTGTTTTTAAACGTTTTGTAAATTGAGAGTTAGTGAAATAATCCCGTAGCCCTTGGCAGGGTATAAGAAACGC
>ENA-OZVA01000101-OZVA01000101.1-human-gut-metagenome-genome-assembly--contig:-NODE-101-length-14864-cov-8.859207_pt1 | contig 14864 bp, 10 predicted proteins | sample MGYA00243440_ERZ654035 | MGnify/ENA primary metagenome ERZ654035 (study PRJEB26926, sample SAMN06164886) | human gut metagenome | biome: ENVO:00009003; feature: ENVO:2100002; material: ENVO:00002003...
CCAGGGGGCGGGGCGGTCCGCTGCGGTGGTTTGTTCCGGCTGAACGGCTGGGGCGGGAGCGGGTTCCTGAGGCGCCGTTTCCTTGTTGGAGGAGCAGGAAGCGGTCCAGGCCAGCCCGGCAATCAGACAGGAGCGGATCAGGAGCTTTTTCATGGCGCGGATTCTTACAGCTTCATCCGCGCTTGGCAATCGAATTTCCGCTTTATTCCCCTTCTTCCCGTGTACGGGGAACGGAATAAGGGAAAAAGGCTTCCGTACCATGCGGCTCAAATGCGCTCGCTCGTTTTTGTCCGCGGATGGCGGAAGTGGGGGATGCGGTGCGCCTGCCTCCGCTTCCTGCGCATGTGGCGGAGCATGCGGAAGAAAATGAACCCTCCGGCGGAAAGAAGCAGCGTGACGCTCCACCAGTCCCAGCCCACAGGAGCGTCCGGCAGCCCTATGCGCCCGATCATCGGAAGTTTAAGGGCGGGGCGCAACAGGTCAAAGCCTGCGTTCAGGCCCAGCAGGCTGACTTCCGCCCCTTCCGCCAGCCCCAGGCTGAACCCGGCGAGACCCCATAAATTGATGCGGATGCCCGTGCCGCTTTCCGTCCGTCCGGCAATGCCGCCGGGCAGATAATCCTTCCCCACCGCATGAGGCGGAAGCTCCACCGTCAGATCCGGCACTTCCCTCATCAGCGCGGCGGTGAACGTGTTGCTGTTGGGGCCGGGAATGATCCAGTAGGTATCGGCATAGGGGTAATCCTGCGCCGTGCGGCTGATGACGGGAATGGCCTTTTCCGCCGCTGCTCCGCGCAATTCCTGAATCAATTCCGGTTCCGCGCCGAACCATTTGCGGTCCGGAATGTCCCGCGTGATGGAAACGCTGGTTCCCCGGGAGGGAAGCTGGTAGCCCATGACCTGGTACACGGTGTAAAAGCCGGCATTCTTCTCCTTCACGGCTATCCAGGTGTGCACGGCGAAATACCTGCGCCAGCCGAAGGCGCGTGCCGAATAAACCTGGACGACGGCTTCCGGTTCTTCAGCGGGTAGAGGGGCCAGGCCGCTGCTGCTGCGGTCCGCAGTTTTCCAGTCTTCCGCGGGGTGGAAATAAACCAGGGCTGCGCCCAGGAGCAGGAACGCCATGAACAGCCAGAAAACAAAGCGCCATTTATTCCGTGAGGGGTGCCTGCGGTTATAGGGGTTGGAATGGCGCATGGCGAATGTATATACCTTGAACGGCAAATGATGGCAATGGCGGAATCTTGAAGTTTGACTTCTGCGCAGGGAGACTTATGGTTACTGTAATATGATCAAGTTTGCCGTTTCCGTGCTTTGCGCCGCCGCCGTGGCAGGCATGCTGGCTCCCGCTTCCGCCCTGGCGCAGCAGGCTCCCGTTCCAGCCGTGAATGAATCGGGCAGTCCCGCCTTTGACAAGCTGCGCAATGAGGCCATCGCCAAGAAGGTTCCCCTGGTCATCTACCTGACGGGGTCTTCCTGGTGCGTGTATTGCAACATTTTTACGGACAAGCATATCAAGGAGCGGACTTTCAAGAGGGCCTCCGGCAAAAAATTCATCTTCTGGATGGTGGATACCAGGCAGGCCCCGGGAAGGACACCGGGTTCCTTTACCTTCCAGTTCGTTCCGGAGGAAGCGGGCAAAGTAGTAGGATGCATAGGCTCCAAGGCCCCCTATGTCGTTTTCGGGCCTCCCGCCGTCATCATCCTGGACCCCGTTTCCGGAAAAATGATTAAGAAAATGGTAAGCCAGGGGGATATGGACAAGGAAGGCAAGTCCCTGCCCGCGGTTATCGAGGAATGCTGGAAAAACTTCCAGAAGGAAGGTCAAAAGACCGCCTGAGCATTCGGACCCCTCCCATGAAGAAAGGAGTGAATCCGGAATGTTCATTTCCCGGGCGTTTTTCCCGCAACTGTTTTCTTTACGTCAAAAACGGTAAATGAAGCGTAGCCATGGGCGCGGCGTGCCGGAATAATAGGGATGCCACCGGTGTCCGGGATGGTGCATGGTGCGGCCCCATTCATCCTGGTGGCGTGCCTGCGGCGCATAGGTGAGTTGCCGCCATTCCCGGCAGGGAAAGGAGGAAGGCTCCGTGCATGAGGCGCAAGGCGTCAGAAATGCCTGGAGGGCGCTGGAAGAACAGCAGTAATAGGGAACATTGAACCGGGGCGCCAATCCGAGCGCCAGCAGAAGCCATATCCATATCCGGAGACGGGGATGCCGCGCCCAGGTGGAGGCCAGAAAGGCGAGCAGGCAGGCCATCGCCGGAACGCTCCCCTTGCAGAGCAGGTCGTTGACGTCTCCGTTGACGTAAAAGAAGGGCAGCAGCAGTCCGGTTGCCAGCGTACAGATAAAGAGGGAATTCCGCCGGAAATCCCGCCAGCAGAACAGGGCGTACAGCAGGAAGGAGGTCCCTGCCAGCAGAAAATCCCCCGGCCGCGTATAAAAAGGCCGCCAGCCCATATGGGAGGACGGCGCGTTTACCGCCGCATAATAAAGAAGGAAGCACGCCCCCAGCATGACGGCTGCCGGAAAGGAGGGATGAAGCAGGCTGCGCCGGGGGGAGCGGCTGCCTTTCCATTGCCGGAGCCACTGGCAGACCGCCAGGGGCAGCCCCCCCAGGGCCGCGAGGGGAGAATAAAAGGCCGTGGCCGCGAATAAAAGGGGCATCCAGTGCGGGGGCATGCGTCCCGAAGCCAGGAAGATGAAAAAAAGCATGACAGGGATGGAGGCGTTTGCGCTGCACATGACCTGTTCCGCCGTGCCGAAGTAATGCAGGCGGAACAGATCCAGCCCCAGCCAGCATTGGAAATTCAGAAGGGAGCCGAACATCACCATCAGCAGGGCGAGCAGCAGGGAACGGCGGCCGGAGAAAACGCAGAGCCACAGCCAGGCAAGAAACAGGCCCCATGCACCCCATAGCACGACAAATGCCCGGGCAACTCCCAGCCCAGCCACTTTGCCTGCCAGGGCCGGAACCAGCCAGAACCCTGTGTTGTAGATCAAGACGTCTCCGTCCGGAAAAACGACGGGCCACGGGCTGGCGACCAATTCACGAAGGCAGGCGTTCCTGACGATGTGGTCCGGGTGCTGATTGACCCATTCCCCCCATCCGGACAGGACCATCAAGGCGATGAATGCGCCCAGGACAAGAAACGAGGACCGGTTGAACAGGGGAAAAGAGGGGAGGGATTCCCTTTCCGGTAGTTCCTTGCGCCTTCCGGGAGCCAGTCCCGCGGCCATCAGGGCCGCGAGGGGGATAGAGACATACCAGTGCATCCACCAGGCCATGAACACCAGGACGGGCAGCAGAAGCCAGGCGCAGGTATTCCATTTCAACGCGGTCACGTTGAAAGCTTGTTCCGGGAATGGAGCACCGGCGGCGGGGGAAGGCATCTTCCCTGAACCTTAATGGGTCCGCCGGAGGGGGGCAAGGATGAAACTTGCAGCCCGGAACGGAAGGGCATCCCCGTATGGGGCTGGTGGCAGGAATGCCTGCGCCCCTTCTCCGCTTTACCGGGAGAACGGGGCATATCATGCTGGGCGGCCTATGAATAAAACACAATTCGTCAGGGAACTTCAGCGGGAGCTGGGGGACGGCGTTACCCCCAGGCAGGCGGAACGTGCGCTGGACGCGGTTCTGGACACGATTGCCCGGTCGGTCCTGAGGCGCTCACTGGTCAAATTCCGCGGCTTTGGTTCGTTCAGCATCAAGCGGCGGCGTGCCCGCGTGGTACGCCATCCGGAAAACGGCAGCAAACTGTTTGTGCATGAATCAAGCACCATGAAATTCCGGCCTTCCTCCCGTTTGTGGAAAAAGTAGGAGAAACGCCCGGGCTCTCCTGCCATTTTGCCATTGACTTCCCTGTCCGGGGCAGGGATTAATGGACAAGGCAGGGGCGGCCGTGCGCCTGCCCGGAAAAAATGACCTACCCTTTCCCCATTTGCCGACCATGACTCCGGATTCCGTTCATTTGCTGACCCGTTCCTCCCAGATGACCCTGTTCAGGGATGAACAGGGCCGCGTGCGCCGCGCCTATTACGGACCGCGGCTGCGTGAACCGGAGGATGCCCTGGAAAGCGCCGCGGATGCGCCTCTTCTGTATTCCGCCCTGGCGGACTCCGTGACGGGGCTTCCCAATGCGTCGGATGAATACTGCATTTGCGCGACCCAGGCGGACGGAACTCTTTCCCTGCGCCTGGAATGCCAGGGATGGGAAGTGCTGGAACTGGATGACGACCGGGAAGAAGCCGTCTTCTATGGGAAAGACCCTTCCTACCCCGTGCGGGTGGAAATTCATGTTCGCTCCCACCGGGAATCGGACGCCTTCCTTCAATGGGCGGTGATACGGAACGAGGGGAGGGAAGGCATCCGCCTGCACCGCGCGGCGTCCGCGCAACTGAATTTGCGAGCGGAACGTTACTTTGTCACCAGCTTCCGCGGCACATGGGGCGGGGAATCCCTGATGAGCGAGGAGGAAGTGGCGCGGGGGCATGAACTTGCCCTGGTTTCCGGCACCGGAACCCGCGCCGCCCAGGAGGGAAGCCCCGGCTTCGTCATCTCCCTGGATGGTCCGGCGCGGGAGGACTCCGGGGAAGTGGTGCTGGGAGCGCTGGCGTGGCCCGGCAACTACCGGATATGGTTCCGCCACAGCCCGTATCACTACCTCTTTGCGGGAGCGGGGCTGGACGTGGCCCCCGCTCCCTATCTGCTGGACGGCGGCGGAGTGTTTGAAACGCCTCCCCTCATTCTGGCGCACAGTGGAAACGGCAAGGGGGAAGCCTCCCGGCGCATCCACCGCTGGGCGCGCCGCTACGGCCTGCGCGGCGGCGGCACGGAGCGGCTGACCTTGCTGAACTCATGGGAGGGAGTGTACTTTACCTTCACGGAAAAAGTGCTGCACGGCATGATGAAACGTGCGGCGGACTTGGGAATAGAGCTTTTCGTGCTGGATGACGGCTGGTTTGGCGGACAATTCCCGCGCAATGACGCCCGGGCCGGTCTGGGGGACTGGCAGGTAAACCGTGCTAAACTGCCCCATGGGCTGGAAGGCCTAATCCGCCAGGCGGAAAAGCTGGGGATACGCTTCGGCATCTGGGTGGAGCCGGAAATGGTGAACCCCTGCTCGGAACTTTATCAGAAGCATCCGGAATGGGTCATCGGCCTCCCGCACCGGGAAAACAGGCTGGAACGCAGCCAGTACCTGCTGGACTTGAGCAATCCGGACGTGCGCGCATACATTCTTGAAGTCATGCGGAAACTGTTGGGAGAACATCCGGGCATTTCCTACGTGAAATGGGACTGCAACCGCAAGATTTCCGATCCCGGCTCCCCCTGGCTGGACGCCAGCCATCAGGGGAACCTGTCCATTGACTACGTGCGCGGCTATGAAGCCATTCTTGATGCGCTGGCGGCTGAATTCCCGGGCGTGACGTTCCAAGCCTGCTCCTCCGGCGGAGGCCGCGCCGACTACGGGACCATGCGGAGGCATCATGAATTCTGGACGTCCGACAATACGGACGCCTGTGAACGCGTGTTCATGCAGTGGGGCATAGGCCATTTGTTCCCGGCCATCACCATGGCCGCCCATGTGACGGCCTCCCCCAACCATCAGACGAAGCGCGTCACGCCGCTCAAATTCCGTTTTGACGTCGCCATGTCGGGCCGTCTGGGATTCGAGCTTCAGCCCTGTGACATGACGAAGGAGGAAGTAGAATTTTCCAAACGGGCGCTGGCGGAATACAAGCGCATCCGCCCCGTGGTCCAGTTCGGGGACCTGTACCGCCTGTCCTCCCCGTATGAAAGCCGGGTGGCCGCCCTGATGTACGTTCATGAGAAACGGGCCGTCGTCTTCGCCTGGCTAATGGACAAATGGCTGGCGGATTCCCCGCCGCCCCTGCGCCTGAAAGGCTTGAATCCTGCCGCCAGATACCTGGTCAGGGAGATCAACCTGGATGAAAACGGCCCCCTGGCCAACGTCCATGAACGGGTGCTTGGTGGTGATTACCTGATGGACTTCGGAATCCGCATCAACTGGAAAAATGCCTTCCAGTCCGTCTGCATGGAAGTGACGGAAACGGGGTCTTAAACTTCCGGCTGGTGGCAAGGAGGTAAACGGCGCTGATCCGCAATCGATATTCCTTTTTCCGTGAAGCATGGCGCCCGGAGAGAACCGCCGGAGACGCGGTCTTTCCGGGTGGTGAAGTTTGCGCCTTGGGCTAAACGCCCACCACGCCGCCGATGGTCTGGATGATGACCTTCGCAATGATGGTCATCAGGATGAGGGCCACGGGGTAGGCGGTGGCGTAGCTGACCACGGGGGCCTGGGAGTCCGTCTTGCTGGCGATGGCGCCCAGGGCCGGGGTGGAGGTCATGCCGCCGCAGATGCCGCCCAGGCATTCCAGGATGTTCATCTTGAAGACCTTCATGCCCACGAAGTACCCGGCGAACATGCCGGAGCAGGTGACGATGACGCCCATGATGAAGACGGCCGCGCCATGCGTCGCCACGGTGGTGACCAGGTCCGCGCCGCCCTTGATTCCGGCGTCAGCCAGGAAGAAGACCAAGCCCAGGTCCTGCAAAAGAAGGCGGGTGGGGCGCGGGATGTATCCCACGATGGGGCCCAGGCGGCCGAAGTGGCCGAGCAGCAGGGCCACGATGAGGGGGCCGCCGGCAATCCCCAGGGAGATGCCCAGGCCGTTGCCCAGGCTGAAGTTGACCAGCCCCAGAATGATGCCGAGCGAGAGGCCGAACCCGAGGGAAAGAAGGTCCGTCTGGTTCATGTCCTGGCTGCGGTGGCCGATTTTGTCCCCGTATTTGGTGAGGTTTTCCGGGGAACCCACCACGGTCAGCACGTCGTTTCGTTCCAGCGTGGTGTCCCCCGTGGGGACGAAGGTGAAGCCCAGGCGGGAGATGCGGGAGATGATCACGCCGTCCGTTCGCAGGGTTTTCAGTTCGCGGAGCTTACGCCCGGCGTAGCTCTTGTTCGTCAGGATCAGCTTGCGGCGCTCCTTCTGGGAGTCCATGGGGTAGGGGTTGTCGCATATTTCCCCCAGGAAGGCGATGTCGTGCGGCATCGTGTCGCTGTTGCCCACGATGAGGACTTCCGTTCCCTCCCGGAACGTGTCTTCCGGCGTCAGGGGCATGAGCCTGTCATTGCGCACCACGCGGGTGACCATGCAGTGCAGGCCGTCCAGCAGCTTGCAGTCCGCAATGTTCTGGCCGACCAGGTTGGGCTGCGTGACGCGGACAAGGCGGGAAATGATGCTGGCCTCCTGCCTGGAGTGCATGGCTTTGGCCTCCTTGTTCAGGTCAAAGTGCAGCAGGCGCGGCAGAAGCTGGACGAAGAGGACCACGCCCACCACGCCGAACGGGTAGGCAATGCCGTAGCCGATGCTGACGCCGCTGCCGGAGGCTCCCGGCAGGCTTTCCGTGGCTGCCGCCAGGGCCGGGGTGCTGGTGCACGCGCCGGCGAAGATGCCGGAGGAGATTCCTGCGGGGACATTGAACCAGATGCCGAAGAGGCAGGTGAAGAGGGCTGAAACGCCTACAATCACGGCGGACATGACCGCGAGCTTGCTTCCCTGCTTGGCGATGGCGGAGAAGAAGCGGTTGCCCGCGCTGAGGCCCACGCAGTACACAAAGAGCGCCAGGCCCAGCTGGCCCACGCCGTTGGGGATGGCCAGGCGGTAGTGGCCGGCGGCCAGCGCTACGAAGAGAACGCCGGAGAGGCCGAGGTTCAGGCCGTATATTTTAATGCTGCCGAGGGCGATGCCGAAGAAGATGATTCCAAAGAGAACCAGGGTGTTGTGATTGAGCAGGATGTCGAACATGGTCGGCTGGGTCAGTCTTTGCCCGGAGCGAACTCGAAGTTGCGGAAACGGACGGGGATGGAGGCCGGCTCCAGCCTGGTCCGGTCAAACAACCGGCTCGGCGCGGGGAGAGAGTTGAGTGTTTGTTTGGTCAGGTAGAAATTTTGCACGAAGTAGTTGCCCCCATACCCGCGCTTTGTCAAGTCGCGTATGATGTTGTTGACGTGATCTTCCGTCAATAAATCGGGATGGACGGTGGTTCTGACTTCAAAGGCGGTTTGGGAGGCGATCAGGTAGTCCAGAGTTGCGGAAAAGGAGGGGAAAAGGTCGGGCCTGCCGGTGACGGCGCCGTATTGTTCGGGGGGCGCCTTGTAGTCCAGGGCGATGTAGTCGCAAAGCCCCTCTTCCACCAGCGCTTTCACCACGCCGGGCCTCGTGCCGTTGGTGTCTATTTTAATCGCGAAGCCTAGCTGCCGTATCTCGCGGCAGATGGGGATAAGGTCGGGACACAGCGTGCACTCGCCGCCGGACAGGACTACCCCGTCCAGAAATCCCACCCGATCTCTGAGGAAATCAAGGTAGTCCGTCCGGTCTCCGGCAGGAGAGCCCGTTCCTCTGACCAGGGAGACGTTGTAACAGTACTGACAAAACAAGTTACAGCCTCTCAGCCAGAAGATGCAGGCCACCTTGTTTGGAAAATCCAGCAAGGTGAGCGGCGTGATGTCCGCTATGCCCCGGCCCGTTCCCATTGACTTCGCATATGTTATTGGGAAAATTACCGCGGCTGTTCCGTTTGGGCGGAGCAGGAGCAGGGACGGCCCGGTTCCACGAAGTGGACGCGGTCGTGGAATTCGCCCTGTTTGCCGGCGTTGAAGGTTTCCACAGGGCGGTGGTAGCCCATGACGCGCGTATAAACGGTGCAGCGGGTACGGTCCTGTGCGTATTTGCTTAATATTTCCTGTTTGGTCATTGTCGTGCTGATGGTTGGGTTTTGAAACGAGGCGGTTGGTTGAAGAGGGTTATTCGTGCCTGTGGATGTGGAGCAGCTCTTCATCACAGAAGGGGCAGTATTCATGCTCCCCGCGCAGGTAGCCGTGCTTGTCGCAGACGGAGAAGAGCGGGGTGACCGTCAGATACGGCATGCGGAAACGGGTTAGCACCTTGCGGACGATGTCCCGGCAGGCTTCCGGGGAGCTGATGGCTTCATTCATGTACATGTGGAAGACGGTTCCACCCGTGTAGCAGCACTGGAGTTCGTCCTGGAGCTGGAGCGCACGGAACAGGTCGCTCGTGTGGTCCACGGGGAGCTGGGAGCTGTTCGTGTAGTAACGCTGCCCCACGGGGCCGGCCTGGAGGATTTCCGGATAGCGTTTCTGGTCCTCGCGGGCGAAGCGGTGCGTAGTGCCCTCCGCGGGCGTGGCTTCCAGGTTGTACAGGTTGCCGGTTTCCTCCTGGTACTCCTGCATGCGCACGCGGATGAATTCCAGGATTTCTTCAGCAAAGGTCCTGCCTTCCTCGGAGGTGATGTCCATCGAGTCGTTGGAGAAGTTGCGCAGCAGTTCGTTCATGCCGTTGACCCCGATGGTGGAGAAGTGGTTGCGGAAGGTGGGCAGGTAGCGCCTGGTGTAGGGGTACAGGCCGCGGTCGTACATTTCCTGGACGAAGGCCCTTTTCTTTTCCAGGCAGGATTTGGCCAGGTCCAGCAGTTCCCCCAGCCGGGCGAACAGGGCTTCCCGGTTCTGCTTGAACAGGTAGCCCAGCCGGGCCAGGTTGATGGTCACCACGCCGATGGAGCCGGTCATTTCCGCGGAGCCGAAGAGGCCGCCGCCGCGCTTGAGCAGCTCCCGCAGGTCCAGCTGGAGGCGGCAGCACATGGAGCGCACGGCGTCCGGCTTGTAGGCCCGTTCGTCCGGCACGCGTTCCCCGTTTTCATTCACGGTGTACTGGCTGCCGATGAAGTTCTGGAAGTAGGAGGAGCCTATCTTGGCGGCGTTTTCAAACAGGAGCGGCACGTTTTCCCCTTCCCAGTCAAAGTCTTCCGTGATGTTGACGGTGGGGATGGGGAAGGTGAAGGGCTGCCCGGTGCTGTCCCCTTCCGTGAGCACCTCGTAAAAGGCCTTGTTGATCAGGTTCATTTCCTTCTGGAAATGCTTGTAGGTCAGCTCTGTCAGCTTGTTCACGCCGCGTTCCCGCGCCAGGGAGAGCAGGCCCGGGTCCTCCACCCCTTCAAAGAGGTGCTCCCCGCCGCTGAAGGGGGCCTGGTCCCGCAGGTCCCGCGGCACGGTCCAGTCGATCGTGACGTTGGTGAAGGGGGACTGCCCCCAGCGGGAGGGCACGTTCAGGTTGTAGACGAAGCTGCGGATGTCCTTCTTGATGCGCGTGAAATCCGCCTGGTCCTTAAAGGCGTAAGGCGCCAGGAAGGTGTCAAAGGAGCTGAAGGCCTGGGCTCCGGCCCATTCGCTTTGCAGAATGCCCAGGAAGTTGGCCATCTGGCCCAGTGCTTCCCGGAAGTGGCGCGGCGGCCTGCTGTTCACGCGGCTGCGCACGCCGTTGAATCCTTCGTTGAGCAGGTTGCGGAGGCTCCACCCGGCGCAGTACCCGGTCAGGCAGTCCAGGTCATGGATGTGGTAGTCCCCTTCCCGGTGGGCGGCCCCCTCCCGTGCGGAATAAACCTGGTCCAGCCAGTAGTTGGCAATCACCTTGCCTGCCGTGTTGTTGATGAGGCCGGCGTTGGAATACGTGGTGTTGGAGTTGGCGGCGATGCGCCAGTCGCTCTGGCCGATGTATTCCTCCACCGTCTGCTTGCAGTCCACGTACGTATTGCCGGAATAGAGGCCCCCGAGCTGTTCGCGCTGCATTTTGTGCAGGAAGCGGTAGGTGATGAAGGTCTTGGCCGTGTCAAAGTATCCGCAGCGGAACAGGGCGCGTTCTATCATGTCCTGGATTTCTTCCACATGCGCGCAGTCCTGATGGCTCAGCTTGGCTTCCACTTCTTCGTAAATGGAGCGGTTGTAGGCGGTGCCGGAGCTGTGGAACGCGTTCTTGACGGCTTCCTCAATTTTGTAGCCCTGGTATTGTTCCTTTTTTCCGGAACGCTTGATGATGCTTGTTGCCATAGTGGGTGTCTCGCTTGGAAGGGATGATGACCGCTCATCCGCGAGCCTGGGCAAAAGCCTGGAAAAATCATAGGCAGGGGCCGCCGCATGCGTGCATTACTGTAACAAGGGGCACGATGAGGACCTGTGCGTATGTTCATCCTGTCCGCGGGATGGGATACGGGGGCATCAGGTCGTCTTCTGGCTTCCGGTGCGACATGTGATGGGGACTTCCCGACTGCTGGCAGTCAGTGTCCGGTCCATCGTCTACCGGTTACAGCGGCGCGTCCGCGACGGATTTTCACCGTCTTCCGTTACCTGCGCTGAAACGCAATGAACCACAGAAAGAGAACCCCCGCAAGGAAAATGTATAAATAATGTATTAAATATTTATAATGATACAATATGTTGTATATATGCTGCGGGGAATGGTTGATAACGCGGCATTCCCTTCCGTCATGGCACCATATGTGCCCTTGCCTCCCCTTTCCGGGAACCGGGGGAAAACGGGACAGGCCGAAAAGGGAAGATTCATTCCTCACGGAGAAATTTCAGCGCGGCTTTTTCCGTACCAGTCAAATGAATTTCTTTTCCTTTTCAAAAAACGGATGGCGTAAATCCTTCCTTCTGCTGGTTCTTCCCGCGCTTTCTGCGGGGAGCCCCGCTTCCGGCGCTCCCGCGGACTGGAATGAAAAGACCATCCGGGATAATCTCCGACTGGTGGCGAAATGGCAGGCGGAGCATCCCAGAAAACGCTCGCCGCTGCACTGGACCTACGGCGCCTTTTATTCCGGCCTGGTGCAGTATGGCCTGGCCGTCCCGGAAGGGCCGGGATTGCCGCTGCTGAGGAAAACAGGAGGGGAACAGGAATGGAGAACCCTGAAACGGCATTACCATGCGGACGATCACGCCGTGGGCCACGCCTGGATGGAGATGGCGATGGAAGACGGAAATACCGCCGCGGCGGAGAAAATACGCGCCGTGCTGGACGGGGTGATGAACCGGCCCTCCTCCGCTTCCCTCCAGTTCGGGACTCCCGGCTGCCAGGACCGCTGGAGCTGGTCGGACGCCCTGTTCATGTCACCTCCCGTGTTCGTGAAGCTGGCGGCCTATACCGGAGACCGCCGGTATCTGGAATTCATGGACAGGGAATACAAGCTCACCTACGGCTATCTTTTTGACCGGAAGGAAGGGCTGTTTTTCCGTGATTCCCGTTACTTCACCATTCCGGCGGCTAATGGGAAAAAGATGTTCTGGAGCCGGGGCAACGGCTGGGTGATTGCCGGACTGCCGCTTATTCTTCAGGACATGCCCGCGGACTGGCCTTCCCGCCCCTTTTATGAGGATCTGCTCAAGCGTATGGCGGCATCCCTGAAAAAATGCCAGTCGCCCGACGGTTCCTGGCACGCCAGCCTGCTGGACCCGGAAGAACCCCCCTTGAAGGAGATGAGCGGCACCCTCTTTATCATGTACGGGATGCTGTGGGGGGTGAACCAGGGGTATCTGGATGCGGATGAATATCTTCCCGTCATCCGCAGGGCGTGGAAGGCCGCCTGTGATTCCGTCAACGCGGAAGGCGCGCTGGGCTGGGTGCAGCCCATTGCCGACAAGCCGGGCCATTATTCCGGGGAGGATACGGAAGCATACGGCGCGGGCGCCTACCTGATGGCCGGCACCGAACTGCGCAAATACGTCATTGGCCGGGACCATCCGCAGAGAAAGACTGTAACCGTCACGAACCCACTGGCCAAGTTCCGTCCTGCTGAAACCGTGTCGGTGCCCTGGACGTCCGGAACTTCCGGGAATGCCGCCGCCCTTCGCGTGTTTGACGTCCGCCACGGGCGCGTCATCCCGCACCAACTGGCGGATACGGATGGAGATGGAAGGACGGATACTCTTTTGTTCCAGAGCAATTTCCGGCCCGGAACGGCCCGTGATTTCTGGATTCTGAACGATTCCTCCCTGAAGGCGGCTCCTTCCGCGGACGTCTGTTTCAGCCGCCTGGTCCCGGAACGCCTGGATGATTTCGCGTGGGAGAACGATCTTACGGCGCACCGGATTTACGGTCCGGCCGTTGCCAGGCCGGCCCCTGAGGGGGAGGGCCTGGTTTCCAGCGGAACGGATGTATGGAGCAAGCGCGCGGGTGCTCCCGTCATCAATGAATTCTACAAGCGGGGGGATTACCACCGGGATCATGGCAGGGGACTGGACATGTACAACGTAGGGCCGGGACGGGGCTGCGGCGGCATTGCCGTGTTCAGGGATGGGAAACCGCATGTATCCGGAAACTGGGCCAGCGCGCGGACATTGTACAACGGTCCGGTCCAGACCGCCTTTGAAGTGGGTTATGCGCCGTGGGACGTGGGCGGCGGCGTACGCGTGGCGGAGACGCGGAGGGTGGCTCTGGACGCAGGAAGCCGTTTTTCCAAAGTCCGCAGCACCTTGACCATCCGGGGGGCGGAAACGGTGAAGGCCGGCGTGGGAATGGATACCGGAAAGGGCAGGAATGATTATGAAACGGTCACGAAGGACCGGGAGGACGGCGGCTTGATGACGGCATGGAGCAGGCCCCGGAAGAATGACGGATGCCTGGGAACCGCCGTGATAGTTCCCTGGGGTCCGGAAGGCGGGGCAGTGGACTCGGAAGGCTGTACCTACTGGATCAGGGAGGCGGCGAACGGAAAGCCCTTTGAGTGGTACATGGGGGCGGTTTGGGACAAGGCTTCTCCGTTCAAATCCTCTGCCGCCTGGGAGGCGGAGGCGCGCCGCGTCCGGGAGTGCGTCAGGCATCCACTGCAAGTCCGGGTACGGTGAGTTCGTCCTACCTCCAGCCGTTTCCCGCAGAGGATGACGGCAGCTTCCATCTTTTTTACGGAAGCGGCTGCGGCGGTGCGGGAGCGGCCAGCCATTCCGCCAGCACTTCCGGCTGGAGGGGGGCCGGGGTTTCCCGGGCGTCCGGAGAGGCCAGATTCAGGCCGTTCCGGACGACTTCCGACCGGATGGAGGCCAGGGAAAGGAGGGTGTGGAAAATGTGGTCGTGGGAAACGGCTTTCAGGCGGTTGGCCTTCAGCGCGCGCACCATGTCCGGGTAGCGTGAGGCGAAGGCGTCCGAATACCACACGAACATCGCGGGACGGTAAACAGGCGGCAGAACATGCCCCTGGAACATTTTTCCTTCCTCGCCCAGCGCCACGCCATGGTCGGAGCAGTAAAAATAAATGGCCGGCCTGTCCTTCAACAGTGCAATCATGCGGTGGACGGAGGCGTCCAGGTCCACGATGGAATTGTCATACGCATTGACGGTTTCTTCCAGACGGGCCTTGGGGTCGTCCATGTTGCAGGACGCCGGGGTAAAGCGTTCCGCCTGTGCGGGGTAGCTGAACGCCATGTGGCTGCCGTTGTTGTAAATGACGTAAAGCTGTTTTTCCCGGCCGTGCCGTTTCAGGGATTCCTCCATGACCAGGGAGGTGCGTTCCTGCATCATTCCGGGCGTTTCGTGCATGGGCGGCGTCTGCTTCCGTTCCCGGCAGTTCCGGGTCAGGATGCCCAGGGAATAGTCATGGATGGAGTCTCCGCACAGGTCCATGATCCGGACGGTGCGGAAACCGTGCTTGTTGAACAGGTCAATGAAGGAGGAATGGGCGGGACGGCGGCGGGACAGTTCCGCATCCGTAAACATGCCGATGGCGGAAATCCTGGTCACGATGCCGAAGGAGGTGGCGTGGGGGAAGGAAACGACGTTGGGTTCCCGGGAAAGCAGGGGCATCGTGTTCCGGTGGTAGCCGTTGAGGGAAAGGTGGTCCGCGCGCACGCTCTCGCCCATGTGGAAGACCACGGCCAGGTCGTCCGGAGCATCGCATCCGGAGAGGGGTTCCGCGCAGGACGGCAGGTTCCGGAGTTCATTGAAACGGCTTGCGTCCTGGGTGACGTATTCGTCCGCCAGCTTGTACGCCATCACGA
>ENA-OZVA01000104-OZVA01000104.1-human-gut-metagenome-genome-assembly--contig:-NODE-104-length-14828-cov-7.994449_pt1 | contig 14828 bp, 10 predicted proteins | sample MGYA00243440_ERZ654035 | MGnify/ENA primary metagenome ERZ654035 (study PRJEB26926, sample SAMN06164886) | human gut metagenome | biome: ENVO:00009003; feature: ENVO:2100002; material: ENVO:00002003...
GGTTTCATAATAAGGGGATGTTCTCAAAAATGCACATCAGGAGCCAGTAAAAAGCGGGGCAGTTTCCGGCATGAAAACGGAGGGCGGCCCGCACGCCGCCAGAGGAAAGCGCCCGGACCATGCAAAGGAGCCTTGCCCCTTGCGCACCGGAACGGGAGCGTTGCCGCCCCATGCGTCCGGCATCCTGCGCATGAGCGGCGGCAGACGTATCACAAATTGACAAAAAGGGGAAAACATGTCACTTTTACAGGTGTCCAGAACAGTGACGCAGCCTGCCGCAAACCGGAAGTTTCCGCAGGTTCCGGCGCGTACGGACACCCTTGCCGGAGAAAAGGTTGAACCGGCCCAACAGCAATTTGATAAGATCATGAAAGTACTTGTAACCGGCGGCGCCGGATATATTGGTTCCCACACGGTGCGCCAGCTCGTCAAAATCGGCGCTGACGTGACTGTGCTGGACAACATGGTGTACGGCCACATCGGAGCCCTCGTGGACCCGGAGGTGAAACTGGTCAAGGGCGACCTGGGAGACGCCTCCGTCGTGTATCCCCTCCTGATGAAGGGCGGCTTTGACGCCGTGATTCACTTTGCCGCCTTCATCAACGTAGGCGAGTCCGTCCAGGACCCCCTCAAGTACTACATGAACAACATCGCCCGTCCCCTCGTCCTCCTGGGAGCCATGCAGGCCGCCGGCGTCAAGCGCTTCGTCTTCTCCTCCACCTGCGCCACGTACGGCGTCCCCACCCAGATTCCGATCCCGGAAACGGAAAAGCAGGATCCCATCAATCCTTACGGCAGCTCCAAGTACATGCTGGAAAAAGTCTGCAAGGATTGCGACCGCGCCTGGGGCCTCAAAAGCGTTTTCCTGCGCTATTTCAATGCCTCCGGCTGCAGCGAGGACGGCCTGATCGGTGAAGACCACGACCCGGAAACCCACCTCATCCCCAACATCCTGCTCACGCTGACCGGGGAAAAGGAATACATCGAAGTCTTCGGCACGGATTACGATACGCCGGACGGCACCTGCATCCGCGACTACATCCACGTCAACGACTTGGCGGACGCCCACCTGAGAGCGGTGGACTACCTGATGAAGGGTGGCTCCACGGAATGCTTCAATCTGGGAACCGGCCTGGGGCTTTCCGTCCGGGAAATCCTGGAAACGGCTGAAAAAGTCACCGGCAGGAAAATCCCCGTCCGCTACGGTCCGCGCCGCGAAGGAGACCCGCCCCGCCTGATTGCCAATCCCAAGAAGGCCAGGGAAATCCTCGGCTGGGAAGCCCGGTGCAAGGACGCCGGAGCCATCGTGGAAACAGCCTGGAAGTGGATGACCGGTCCGCGCCACGGCCACTATTGATTCCCTTTCCTGCCTTAAAGGATCATTCCCTTTCCGCCCTGCCATGCAGCCCATGGCAGGGCTTTTTTCGCAAAACGAACGGCATCCGGCTTTTTCCATGGTCAGCCTGTGCAGGGAAAACACGCGCCTGAACATGCGGGACATTCCTTCCGTATTCCCCAGCCTTCTTCATCCGCACCCGGGACAGCCCATGCTCCGGCCCGCAAACAAAACCAGGAAACGCTCCTCCCCAGCCCGGACGACTCCCATAAAACTCGTAAACCGCTCACCATAAAACACCGTTTTATTCATATCTGGTCATCATGCAGACCAGAGGAATATTAACATCTTTGCACTCGCCCCAACGGAAAAAACGTTATATTATTCTCAGGAACCTCCCTTACTGCATGAGTCTGCACATTGAAAGTACCGAAGACGCCCTTGCGGAATTGAAGAAACAGCGCGTCAAGACGCTGACCGCCGCCATTTCCGTCTCCTTCCTCGGCGTCGCCCTCATGGGCCTTCTCCTTTATTTGGTGCATATCATCGTCGCCATTCCGGAAGATCCCCCCATGGTGGCCTACGCCACCCAGGAAGGCGACAATCCGGATATCGACACCCCGGAAGTCACCCAGACCACCCAGCGCCCCAGCAGCTCCTCCACTGCCGCGCAGGTGAAAGTGATTGCCGCCGTAGCCACGGCGGACGTCGCGGTGGTCAACCCGGACATTGAAGTGGACGTCCCCTCGGAAGAGCTTTCCATGGGCATCGACATCGGCGACGGCTTCGGGACCGGCACGGGCGACGGGGACGGGGGCGGCATTCCCGGCATCATCTCCAAGCGCTGCGACCTGAACGACCGCATGAAGCGCATCACGGAAAACGGGGGCACTCCCCAGTGCGAGGAAGCCGTGGTCAAATCCCTCAAGTGGCTCCAGAAGCAGCAGAACAAGGACGGCTCCTGGGGCGGGACTCCCCAGAATTACAAGTGCGCCATGACGGGCCTGGCCCTGCTCTCCTACCTGGCCCACTGCGAGACCCCTCTTTCGGAAGACTTCGGGGAGACCGTCCTGAAGGGCATCTCCTTCCTCGTGGACCAGGGCGTGAAGAATCCCGTCATTTCCCTGGTGCCCCAGAGAAACGAGGTCAGCTATGACCACGCCGTAGCCACCTACGCCCTGTGCGAGGCCTACACCTTCTGCAAGCAGATGGACATTCCCTCCATCGCCAACCTGGAAAAAGTCGTCATCAAGGCCGTGGACAGGATCATTGACGCCCAGTGCCCCAACGGAGGCTGGGCCTACAGCTACAACAATAAGATCAATCCGGACATCGACCTTTCCGTCACCGGCTGGAACGTGCAGGCCCTGAAGGCCGCGGAGCACGGCGGCATCAAGCCCACCAAGGGGGATATCCGCTCCACGCTGCGCAAGGCCTCAAGCTACGTGCGCAAGAATGTGATGCCGGACGGCAAGTTCGCCTACAAGGAAAACGGCAACATGCCCCGCTCCTCCCTGGTAGGCGTGGGCGTGCTTTCCCTGCAAATGACGGGCAACGGTTCTGACAGCGCCGCCCGCAAGGGGCTGGACTGGATCAAGAACAACGTCAAGACCCTCCAGTGGGGCCAGGGCAGCGGCACGGAAAACGTCAAGAGCAACCTTTACATGCACTACTACTGCGTGCAGGCGGCCATGAACCGCGGCGGAGACGTCTGGACCTCCTACAACAAAGCGTTCCGGGACGCCGTGCTCAGCGGCCAGAATGCGGACGGCAGCTTCCGGAAGAACGATGTGGGTTACGTTTCCGGCATGACCGGCAAGTCTGAAAACATCTACCGCCAGTGCCTGGCTACGCTGATGCTGGAAACCTATTACCGCTTCCTGCCCGGTACGGGTGAAGGCACCAAGAATTCCTGACGAAATTCACCGGCTTTTTCGCAGCCCTCTTTCCTTCCCGGGAAAGGGGGCTTTTCATATCCCTCGCGCGGAACGGGAGGCCGCTTTTCTTCCGCCAAGGGTATTTCCAAGCCTTCTTAAGTAACATTTTAATAACAACATGCTAAATATAAGTATATTATAAATTTTAAACTTGTACCTGCGCACTCTTGGGGAGATGGTGGAATCCTAATCAAACCCCATTCCTTCCATGAGCCTGCATATTGAAAGTACAGAAGAAGCCCTTGCGGCACTGAAACAACAGCGCGTTAAAAACCTGGCCGCGGCGGTCTCCGTCTCCGCCCTCGGCGTCGCCATGACGGGCCTCCTGCTCTACCTGGCAAATATCATCACGTTCCTTCCGGAACCGCCTTCCATCATTACCTATCCATTGGAAAACCAGGGACCGGAGGAACCCGACACACCCGAACTCGTCAGGAAAGCCACACGCCCTTCCAATTCACCTGCCGGCCAGCAGGTGAAAGTCATTGCCTCCAGCACCCCCCTGCATATTGCCGTGCCCATTCCGGATTTGGAACAGGATGCTCCCACGGAAGAGTTTTTCACAGGTATTGAAATCGGAGACGGAATCGCGTTCGACGACGGAGAAGGCCCGGGATGGGACAAACCGGATACAGACGTCCTTTCCAAGCGCTGCGACCTGAACGACCGCATGAAGCGCATCACGGAAAACGGAGGCACCCCGCAGTGCGAGGAAGCCGTGGTCAAATCCCTCAAGTGGCTCCAGAAGCAGCAGAACAGGGACGGCTCCTGGGGGGACGGCCCCCAGAATTACAAGTGCGCCATGACCGGGCTCTCCCTGCTCTCCTATCTGGCCCACTGCGAAACACCTCTTTCCGAGGACTTCGGCGATACTGTCCTGAAGGGCATCTCCTTCCTGGTGGACCAGGGAATGAAATCCCCCGTCATCTCCCTGGTGCCGCAAATGAACGAGGTCAGCTATGACCACGCCATCGCCACCTATGCCCTGTGCGAGGCCTACACCTTCTGCAAGCAAATGGACATTCCCTCCATCGCCAACCTGGAGCAAGTCGTCACCAAGGCCGTGGACCAGATTATGAAGGGGCAGAATGCCAACGGCGGCTGGGCCTACAATTACAACACCCAGCCCGGAGCCCACACGGACCTTTCCGTCACCGGCTGGAACGTGCAGGCCCTGAAGGCAGCCGAACACGGCGGCATCAAACCTTCCAGGGGAGAGATACGCGCGGCCCTGCGGAAGGCGGCCATGTACTGCCGCAAAACCGCCCTTCCGGACGGCCTCTTTTCCTACCAGGAAAACGGCCGGGAACCACGGGCCTCCCTGGTGGGCGTGGGCGTGCTTTCCCTGCAAATGTGCGGCAGCGGCTCGGACAGCACGGCACGCAAGGGGCTGGACTGGATGCTCAAGAATACCAACCAGCCGTTCAACTGGAAGGCCAACAACACTTCCTCCAATCTCTACCAGCATTACTACGGGGTGCAGGCGGCCATGAACCGCGGCGGTGACGTCTGGAAGGCTTACAACAGGGCCTTCCGTGATTCCACCCTCGGCGCCCAGGCCTCCGACGGGAGCTTTATGCCCAACGGCTTCGGAGGTCCCGGCGGAGTGGTGCAGACCAGCCAGAACCGGCATGCCAACGATAGAATTTACCGCCAGTGCCTGGCTACGCTGATGCTGGAGGTGTATTACCGCTTCCTCCCCGGCACGGGGGAAGGCGCCAGGAATTTCTGAACCGCACGGCGCTCCCTCCACACAACGGGAAGAGAGCCGCCGGAGGCAGGCCCCGCACACGGGGGATACGCCTTCTTCCGGCGGCGCGCATGTTAAATCCTGACTTGACCGCGGCGTCTTCTCTTGTTATTCATACGGTTTCCATTTTCCAACGACGTGAATAACAATTCTTCCATCCTTTTCGGCCTTTTTGACGAATTTCTTTGGATCCGGTGCTCCGGACGCGGAAGTTTCGCCAACAGCCCGACCGTCAAATCCCTGGGGGATGATTACATCGCTTCCGGAGGACGCCTGATCGTCATTGACCTGGAAACCTGCTCCGGCATTGACTCCACCTTCATGGGCACTCTTGCGGGACTGTCGCGCCGGCTGCTGCCCATCGGCGGCTCCGTCCAGATCGCCTCCCCCAGCGAACGCTGCCTGAGCGCGCTGGAAAGCCTGGGACTGGACGCCCTGCTCAGCATTGAACCGCCTACAGCCCCCTGGAGGGGGAAAGTGGACCAGATACGCGCCAGCCTGGGCTCGGAGAACGCTCCCACCGTTCATCTGGATGCCAAGGACCAGACTCTGCACGTTCTCAACTCCCATCTGACCCTGAGCGAATTGAGCGAAGAGAACGAAGAAAAATTCCGCAACGTGACCGACTGCCTGAAGGAAGAACTGGAACGGCAGAAGGATAAATAACCTTCCCCCATCCAACATGGACATGCGCTCCATGGCCTCCCTGTACGGAGACGCCCGTTCCGCAGCAATGGAGGAAGGGGAAGGCGCCGTCAGGGAATCCGACTTTTCCCTCCCTGCCGGGCTTCCGGACGAGAGAACGCTCCAGCTTCTCCTGCTGGAAGGCGCATTTGGAACCTCCTTTACGGATGACCTGGGCAGGGAGGTCCGCATTCTGGACTTCGGTGACTGGAACAAATCCGCCGGACCGGATTTTCTAAACGCCAGGATCCGCATCAACGGCGTTCCGCAGGCGGGAGACATTGAACTGGACCCCGCTCCGGAAGACTGGGAACGCCACGGGCACGGCTCCAACCCGGCATTCAGCGGCGTCATCCTGCATCTCGCCTGCGCGCCCAGCCGCAGGGAATGGTTCACCCGCAACGCCAGGCACAAGCGCATCCCCCTGGCCGTCATTCCTCCCGCTGCGCTGGCGCGGGCAAAAACGGCCCCTTCCGGCAATGCCCCGGTGCGCCACTGCCGCCACGCCGACCTGTTAACCTCCATGCCTCCGGAGCTTCTGGAAACCCTCCTTGAGTCGGCAGCGGCCTACCGGTTCCGGAACAAGCACCGCCGCCATGCGGAACGCGCCAAATACGCAGGAGAAGAGCAAACCCTTTTTGAAAGCCTGGCGGAAACGCTGGGCTACCATGCCAACAAGGACGCCATGCTGCACCTGGCTTTGCGCGCCCCCCTGCGCGCCATCCGGGAATGCCCGGAGGCCCTCCTCTTCGGCACGGCGGGATTCCTGCTCCCCGTCCTGCCGGATTCCTGCACGGCGGAAGCCGTGGCTCATCATAAAAAACTCTGGACCCAATGGTGGCCCCTGCGGGAACAGTTTGAACTGGCGCCGGAGCGCTCCTTCCCCTGGACGTTCTCCGGCAGCAGGCCGGCCAACCATCCGCAGAGGCGCGCGGGGGCGCTGGCCGTCATCGCAGCGGATTTTGCCACGTTCAAGCGTCTTTGCCATTCCGGCCCTGCGGAAGAACTGGCGGACTATCTTTCCTCCCTCAGGCACCCCTACTGGAGCACCCATGTGACGCTGCCTTCCGCACCGTCCCCCCGCCCCATGGCCCTGATGGGCCGGGACAGAATTCTGGACTTTACCGTCAACCACCTTTTCCCGGCGAAAGGAGACGAACATGCGTGGCTGCATTACCTCTCCCTCCGGGCCGGACAGGCGGGAACAAAAGTGCTCTCCGTCCACCAATCCCTGCTGGGCGGCAGGCCGGACGCGAAAGCCTTTCTTGCGAAGGCGTGGCACCACCAGGCCCTGCTTCAAATTCACGAGGACCTGTGCTCCCTCCATTCCTGCACCGTCTGCTCGCTGATCGGGCGCATGGGAAAGAAATGAGCGTCTTGCGCCTCTTTCCATAAGCAGGCACGCCAATTTCTCCGGATATTCCCCGGAATGTCTCCCGCCGTCTTTCCGTTAAGAGAAAAAATCCTTTCTCCGGGCAGTACTCATTTCCGTGCCTTTCCGCTCTTTTTTGAACCAAACGCCGGTTTCTTCCCGCAGTGAAGCCGGAAAAATAAAAAACTTCCAGCCCCCATAAAGAGGGAGCTGGAAGCCATGGTCATTTTCCTGCCGGAGTTGAAACCGGGTACGGAATCGCCTCCTTTTACCTGGCAGCAGCCTGCGGAGCTTCCGCACCGGGTTTCAGCGGCAGGGTTTTCATGCGGGTCATCTTTCCGTTGACGCGCACGGGCAGCACCTTGGGCTGGTCGGAATACAGCTTCACGTTGCTCACCTTGCCGTTCTTCCAGGAGAAGTCCACCGTGACGTTGCCGCGGGCTTTTAGTCCCTTCACGGAGCCTTCAGGCCACGCCTCCACAGGGGAGGGCATGATGTCCAGGCCGCCGGCATGGGATTGCACCAGCATTTCACAAATGCCGCCCACAATCCCGAAGTTGCCGTCCATCTGCATGGGCGGGTGTGTGGTCAGCATGTTCGGCAGGGTGTTGAATTTCAGAAGTCCCTGCACCATTTCATGAGCCTTGTTCCCGTCGCCCAGGCGGGCCCACAGGGCGGTGCGCCACGGCCACGTCCAGGAACGGCGGCTGTCTCCGGTCGTGCCGCGCCATTCCAGGGAGAGGCGGGCGGCTTCCGCCAGCTTGGGCGTCTTGAGCTTGCTGATCTGGTTGCCGGGGAAAACGGCAAAGAGGTGGGACGTGTGGCGGTGGTCCGTCTTGGGGATGCGGTCAATCATCCATTCCTGAAGGTTCCCTTCCTTGCCTATCTTGTTGCCGGCCAGCCTCTTCAGCTTGCCTTCCAGGCTCTTGGCCCAGGAGGCGTCCTTGCCCAGGATGCGGGCGGCCTTGATGGTGTTGGTGAAGAGTTCCGCGATGAGCTGCTGGTCGTGCATCACGCCGTCTTCACGCGGGCCGTGCTCGGGAGACCAGCCGTTGGGGGCCACCAGGGTGCCGGCCTTTACGTCAGCCAGGTCCTTCTTCTCCTCTTCGTTCGGATCCTTGCCGTTCGTCTTGAAGCCTTCGCCCCTGGCGCCCAGCTCCTTCAAATGGTCTTCCCAGAAATGGCAGATTTCCTTCATGAGGGGATAGGCCTGCTTTTCCAGATATTTCCTGTCCCCGGTGAACGCGTAATGTTCCCAGACATGCAGCGCATACCACGCCGCGCCGGGAATGTTCCACTGCCAGCCGTTGCCGCCGAAGATGTTCTGGGAGGTACGCACCGTCCAGCCGCGCACGGGCTTGCCGTCCTTGGTATTGAAACCCTTGTTGGCCTGGGAGACGTCCCGGCAGCCGGGCGCCATCGCTTCCACGTAATTGATCAGCGCCTCATGGCATTCGGAAAGATTGGCGGGTTCCGCACCCCAGTACGCCATCTGCACGTTGATGTTGTTATGGTAGTCACAGGCCCAGGGCGGATTGAGATAAACATTCCAGAGCCCCTGGAGGTTGGCCGGAAGCGTGCCGGGCCGGGAGCTGGACAGGAGCAGGTAACGGCCATACTGGAACATGGTTTCTTCCAGATCGGGATCAACCGGATTCTTCTTATAGGCTTCCAGCCGCTTTGGAATAGGCAGTTTGGCTACATCCGCCTCCGTCTTGCCGAAGTTGACCTTTACCCGGTCAAACATGGACTTGTACTGGGCGATGTGCGCCTGTTTCAGGGCGGCATAATCCGCAGAGGCCGCCTTGGCCGCATAACGGTCCAGCTTTTTGGCGGGGGCCTCTCCCTTCCAGTCCTTCTTATAGTCCATCAGGTAATCCGTCTCCATGGCGATGACGACCATGCAGGAATCCGCGTTCTTCACGGAAATCTTATCGTCCGCAGTGGAAAGCGTACCGCCTTTGGGACGGATCAGGACGCGGCCTTCATAATTCATGCCGTTTTTCAGGGTTCCCTTCCAGGTGATGACGGGGCCCTTGGCGGAAATAGCCGATTCAAGCTGGCTGTTGATGGAAAAATCCGCGCTGAACTGGCCGGGCTTGCTGGCCTTGTACTCCAGCACCAGCACATTGGCGGGCGTGCTGGCGAACGCTTCGCGGTCATACGTCACGCCATCCGCCTTGTAATTCACCTTGTGGATGCCGTCCCGCAAATCCAGGGCGCGCGTAAAATCCTCCACGGAAACGGAGGCTGGCTGGTCCCCCTTTTTAAAGTCTACGAACAAATCGCCGAAAGGCAGGTAGTTGCCGAACTGGTTCGTCCCGGCATTGAGCCCGTAACCATACCCACCGCCGGGATTGGGGCCGCCGGACCACAGGCTGATTTCATTCAGGGCGAACCGCTCGCGGTTGGGCGCGCTGAAAATCATGGCCCCCACGCGTCCGTTGCCGATGGGATACCCTTCCGCTTCCCAAACGGCGGAAGGCTTCTTGTATTTGCCGAAATTACCGTCGGGGTTCTTGTCCTCCTGCGGATAAACAACTACGGCCGGTTCATCAGACCAGATCAGGTTGGAGGCGGAAGGCTTGTCCAGGGCCCCCCAACCCAGAGAAACGGAGCTCACCGCAACGGCAGATAGAAATAGAGATTGGAGATGCATGCTTTAATGAGGATGTCATATATTTACTGCCGCCGCAATCTCTATCTTTCAGCCTTTTCAACTTACCCTCACGGCATGACGCACCCCTTTCCGCCGTTCTTCCTCCTGACCCGGCGCCTGTTCCGCAAATGGTAGCGCGGACAGTAAATTTCCTTGTCTTTGAGGGGCGCACGCCTACCGTAGGCAAGCATGTTTAAACGACTTCTCTCCGCATTTTTTTCCTTCGCCCTTCTCGGGACGGCTTCCGGAATATCTTTTGCCGGGGTCACCGTTCCGGACGTTCTGAAAGACCGGATTGCCCTGAAAAAAACGGCCCAGCAGCTCAACGTCGTTTACTTTCTGGGCAGTGACACGGAACCCGTTCCGGATTACGAACGGCGCCTCAGCGAACTGCTGCTTTACCTCCAGCAGTTTTACGGCAGGGAAATGCAGCGGCACGGCTACGGCGCGCGCTCCTTCGGCCTGGACATCAAATCCCCCGGCCGCGTGAACATCATTGAATACAAGGCCAAGAACCCGGCGGCGCACTATCCGTATGAAAACGGCGGCGGCTGGAAGGCCGCGCAGGAGCTTGAAGAATTTTTCAAGGCCAATCCGGACAGGAAAAAAAGCCAGCACACCCTGGTCATCATGCCTACCTGGAACGATGAAAAGAACGGCCCCGACAATCCCGGCGGCGTTCCCTTCTACGGCATGGGCCGCAATTGCTTTGCCCTGGATTATCCGGCCTTTGACATCAAGCACCTGGGCCAGAAAACCAGGGAAGGGCAGCTGCTGACCAAATGGTACGGCGGCCTGGCCCACGAGCTGGGCCACGGCCTCAACCTGCCCCATAACCACCAGACCGCCTCGGACGGCAAAAAGTACGGCACGGCCCTGATGGGCGCGGGAAACTACACGTTCGGCACCAGTCCCACCTTCCTGACCCCCGCCAGCTGCGCCCTGCTGGACGCCTGTGAAGTGTTCTCCGTCACTCCGGCACAGAAATTCTATGAAGGCAGGCCGGAAGTGGAAATCAAGGACACGGCCATTTCCTTCAAGGGAGACCAGATTCTCATCTCCGGAAGCTACAAGAGCCCCCAGACCGTCAAGGCGCTGAACGTCTACGTCCAGGACCCGCCCTATGCGGTCAACCAGGACTATGACGCCGTTTCCTTCTCCCAGCGCCTGGGGAAAAAGAGCGGCAAGTTTTCCATGAAGATTGACAAGAAGGAACTGGACGGGCTGACCAACAACGAATTCCGCATTTCCCTCATGTTCATCCTCGCCAACGGGCTGCACATGCAGAAGCATTTCACGTTCCACTGGGACGCCCTCCAGGATTACAGGGACGAACCCAAATCCTGAACCGGTTCCCCTCCCTTGGCGGATTGCCGCGGAGACGGCGGCATCCGCATCACGGGAAAGGGCTTATTCCTTCAAACTGGTGCGCCAGCCGGAAGCGTGCTGATAATAATAAACCGCCTCCTTTTCCAGCTCCTTCATCCGGGCATCCGGCTTCACAGGCTCCCCGTCACGGAAAAACTCCGCGCCGCGCTGTGGTTTAAGCACCACCATGTCCCTTCCCTTCAAGTAGCCGATGTACTGGTAATTGCTCACGAAATACCGGGACTGGTAGGAGGGTTTCAAGGCGTCCTTTCCATAAAACGCCGCATCATACGGCCATTTCAGCAGGCCGAGCAGGGTGGGCAGCACGTCAATCTGGCTGACAGGCGTCTCAATCCGTTCCGGCTTCAGCAGGGCCGGAGCGTAGAAAATGGAGAAAATGCGGTGCGTTTCCGGATTAAGCGTCTGTTTCCCGGCGCTGCCCGCGCCATGGTCCGCCACAAACACGAACAGCGTATTCTCAAACCACGGTTTGCTCCTGGCCTCCTCCACAAAGGCCCCCACGGCATAATCCGCGTACTTGACGGCGCCCATGCGCCCGGTATGGGAAGGAATGTCTATGCGCCCTTCCGGATAGGTATAGGGGCGGTGGTTGGACGTGGTGAACACCACCTGTAAAAAAGGAGAGCCGCTTTTGAAGGACTCATCCGCCTCACGCACGGCGCGGCGGAACAGGTCTTCATCACAGACGCCCCAGATGGTGGAATGGGTCACCTCTGAATCATCCATGGAATTGCGGTCCAGAACCTGGAAGCCGTTGTTCCCGAAGAAGTAATTCATGTTGTCAAAATACCCGTAGCCGCCGTAGATCCACTTGAGGTCATACCCCTTGTCCCTGAATATGGACCCGATGGTCTGCAAATGCTCATTCCCCTCCTGGCGGAGGATGGACATGCCGGGCAGAGGCGGTATGGACGTGCTGACCGCCTCCAGCCCGCGCACGGAGCGGGTGCCCGTGGCATAGGTATTCGGGAAGAAAATGCCCTCTTTGCCCAGACGGCTCAGGCACGGCGTGACATTCGCGCCGTCCTCCCGGCACTCGTTTAAAAACTCCGCCCCCATGCTCTCCATGACCACAACCACGACGTTGGGCCGGATGGCTTCCCCGGAGGGGCGCACCCGCCTCTTCACGCTGCCTGATGCGGCGTCAGGCACGGACGTGTCATCCGCCGTGAATTCCCGGGCCAGAAACACCGCCGCATCCGCGTCCGGCAGCGTCTTGTAATAATCGCGGTAGTCCAGTTCATTCTTGAGAAAGGCGCTGAACAGGCTGTAAAGGCCGTCCTTGGCCATTTCCGAGTTATAGCGGTTGTTCACGGCATCCGCATCCTTGATGTCCACCAGCCAATACCCTCCCGTTATGCACGCCAGCAGGAACAGCACCACGCAGCCCCGCTTCCACCCCGCGGGAGCTTCCCCATGGCGGGGAACCAGAAAACGCTTCATCCCCCAGACGGCCAGGACGGATACAGCCAGAATGGCGATAAGAATCGGGATGATGGGGTAGGATTCATAAATATTCCCGATCACCTCCTTGGTATAAATCAGGTAATCCACCGCAATGAAATTGAAGCTGGCTTCAAACTCATTCCAGAAGAAGGCTTCCGCCACGTCCTCAAACAGGTTGGCGAGCACAAACAGGAAAAACCATGCGCAGGTGATCCACCGGTCCGCCTTTCCCCCCGCCCTACCGCGCGGCAGAATCCACAAATAAACGGCATAAGGGATGAGCCAGTAGCACATGGTGATGGAAAACTCCGTCACGAAAATGTATGCCGTCTTCAGAAGGGGAATGACCCCGAAATCCATGTTGCGGTATTCAAAAAACACCGTAAACAGGTTTTCCACCGCCTCAATACCGAACGCGAGCAGGAGGAACGGCCAAAACCTCCCCCAATAATAACGAATCATCGTCCCCGGAAATATGACAGACGGGGCATGCCGTCAATGCTCCATCACAGCATCACGCAAGTATGGCTGTCATTCCGCAGAGCGGCCGCCGGGCATCCGGACTCCCTTTACACCACATCCAGCGCGGCGTCCCAGTCCTTCCAGACAGGCTCCAGGCCCGCATTCCGGATGGCGCCGACCACCTGTTCCGGAGTGCGCTGGTCGGAAATCTCAAACTGCTCCGTTGCCTTGCAGCGCCCTTTCCGGTCCTCGGGAAGGTCCACCTGGTTTCCCCGCACCGTCAAATGGGCGGTGGCCGTTCCCACCCCCGTGTAGCCCCCCGGTTCCGTACGGGCAATGGCGGACATGTGGGTCATGCCCAGATGCATCAGGGCATCCCTCATCGGCGCGGGTTCACGGGTGCTGACGGACATGCCTATCCTGGGGAAGCAGATGCGCAGGGCGGCCATAAGCTGGACAAAATGGCGGTCGTCCAGCATCAGTTCCGGATCGGGTTCATACTCGTAATTCCCGGCGTAGGGACGCATGCGCGGGAACGCCACGGAAAGCGCGGACTTCCAGCAATGCTTCTGCAAATAGTCCAGATGGGCGGCGAGCGCCATGGCCTCCCGCCGCCAGGGGGACAGGCCGAACAGGGCGCCTATCTGAATGCGGCGGAAGCCGCCCTGGTAGGCGCGTTCCGGGCAATCCAGCCGCCAGTTGAAATTCTTCTTCATGCCCGCCGTATGCAGGGTTTCATACACCTCCCGGTTGTAGGTCTCCTGGTACACGGCCAGTTGTTCCGCCCCATGGTGGACGATTTCCGCATAGCGGTCGTCCGGAAGCGGTCCTATTTCCAGCCCCAGCGAGGGGATAAAGGAATGCAGCGCGTCCAGGCATTCCTGCATGTACCCGTCTGAAACGAACTTGGGATGCTCCCCGGCCACCAGCAGGATGCTGCGCAGGCCCAGCCCGTGCAGGTAGCGGGCCTCCTGCACCACTTCATCCACCGTAAGGGTGGTGCGGATGATGGGGTTGTCCCGGGAAAAACCGCAGTACTTGCAATTATTGATGCATTCGTTGGACAGGTAAATGGGGGCAAAGAGACGGATGGTCCGGCCGAAATGCAGGCGCGTCAGGCGGCGGCTCTCCTGCGCCATCGCCTCCAGGCGGGCGTCGTCCACCGGTTCCAGCAATGCCATGAAGCGGCGCACCAGGGAAGAGGGATGGTCCATCAGACCGTTTAATTCTTCAGAAAAGGACATAGGAAGATTAAATAAAATTTGAGAGAGCCGGCTGCCCAAGGCCATTTCCACGCCTGAACCGGAGAAGCCCAATTTGCCTCTTCCCTCACAAAGGATTCCATCTTTTACCGTGTCATTTCCCGGAGCGGAGCGCTCCATGAGGAAAGAAGGGCCCCTGCAAATCGTCGTGACAGACGGCCTCTCATGGACTAATCTGGCCTTATCCTCCCATGACCGCCACGCCGAACAGCCTTTTCCGCCATTATCTCGATTCCCTGATCCAGCAGGGAACAACGCGCACGAGCCTGACGGATGAAGCCAGAAACGTTCTCAGGACGTGGTACGTGACCGCCAAACAGGGAAGCCGCCCCGCCGCTGCCGTTCCCGCAGCTCCACCCTCTCCCACCGTTTCTCCTGAACCGCCGCCCCAGGCGGAACCTGCCCCGGCCTCCGTATCTTCCGGGGCACCGGAACCGCCGGAGCTCTTTCCGGAGAGCCGGGAACCGGCCTCCACCGTCGCTCTCCCGGAAGGGACGATGGAAGACAAGCTGCAATACCTGCGGGATCTGG
>ENA-OZVA01000153-OZVA01000153.1-human-gut-metagenome-genome-assembly--contig:-NODE-153-length-12759-cov-4.272906_pt1 | contig 12759 bp, 9 predicted proteins | sample MGYA00243440_ERZ654035 | MGnify/ENA primary metagenome ERZ654035 (study PRJEB26926, sample SAMN06164886) | human gut metagenome | biome: ENVO:00009003; feature: ENVO:2100002; material: ENVO:00002003...
GTGGGCTCGGAGATGTGTATAAGAGACAGGAACAAATCTGTGGACACCGCTGTTAAATACCGTGCTTCTGGCAGTCTTTACCTGCCTGATCTCCATTTTGTTCGGCGGTTTGTTCGCATTCTTAATTACGAGAACTAATTTAAAATGTAAAAAATATTTAAGCTCCATTTTTATTTTTCCCTACATCATGCCGCAGTGGACACTGGCTGTGGTATGGCAGAACGTGTTTAACAGTAACGCAGTTACCGGAACCTCCAACGGACTGCTGGCATCCCTCTTTGGAATTGCTTTTCCGAAGTGGTGGTGTCTGGGACTGTTCCCCAGCGCGGTAGTGTTGGGATTGCATTATGCCCCCTTCGCCTACATCCTGATCGGCGGTATCTTCCGCAACATGGATGCCAATCTGGAGGAAGCAGCGACGATTTTGGATACACCGAAGTGGAAGACCATGTTCCGTATTACTTTACCCATGGTAAAACCGGCGATTCTTTCCACAATCCTGCTGGTATTTGGAAGCGCCATGGGAAGTTATCCCGTACCTCACTACCTGGGACTGACCACTCTGTCCACCAAGTACATCTCCATGAACTCCAAGTATACCGGGGAAGCCAGTATTCTTGCCATCATCATGATGATCTTCGGTGTGGCGATCCTGTTAATGAACCAGATGAGCTTAAAGAGCCGTAAGAATTATACGACGGTTACCGGTAAATCCGGACAGATCTCCAAGATCAACTTAGGAAAAGTCGGGAAATATCTGATCGCGATCATCCTGATCGTCATCACTTTCTTCACCAGTATTTTCCCGATCCTGTCCTTCGCACTGGAGACTTTCCTTCCGAATCCGGGAGATTACAGTTTCCTGTATACCATGGATCCCAGTGCTCTGACCACCAAGTGGTGGCTGACGGATAACAACGGAGCCGGTGCTCTGTACGGACAGCCCGGTATCCTCCACAATCCGCTGATCTGGAGAGCATTCAAGGGAACGATGTTGGTTGCTGTATGTTGTGCTCTGATCGCAGGTACGATCGGCACCCTGATCGGTTATGCAGTATCCAAGAACCGGAGAAGCAAGTGGGCGAATTACGTCAACGGTGTGGCATTCCTGCCGTACCTGATGCCGTCCCTGGCAGTGGGCGCAGCTTTCTTCATCCTGTTCTCCAATGACAAGATCAACCTGTTCAACACTTACACATTGTTGATCATCGCAGGCGTGATCAAGTACATTCCTTTCGCCAGCAGAAGTGCACTGAACTCCATGCTGCAGCTGTCGGGAGAGATCGAGGAAGCGGCCATCATCCAGGATATTCCCTGGTACAAGCGGATGCTGCGGATTATCATTCCGATCCAGAAGTCTTCCATTATCAACGGATATATGCTTCCGTTCATGACCTGTCTGCGAGAGCTGTCCCTGTTCTTACTGTTATGTACGCAGGGCTTTATCCTCTCCACGACACTGGATTATTTCGATGAGATGGGACTGTATGCATTTTCCAGCGCCATTAACCTGATCCTGATCGTAACGATCCTGATCTTTAACACTTTGGTAAATAAACTGACCGGGGCCAGCCTGGATGAAGGTATCGGAGGTAAATAACTATGCCGGAAATCAAATTAACACATGTTACAAAACGTTGGGGAAAATTCTATGCGGTAGATGATCTGAGTCTGGATATGGAGGATAATTCCTTTATCACTCTGCTTGGTCCCTCCGGTTGCGGTAAGACCACTACCTTACGTATGATCGCCGGTCTGGAGACCCCTACCAGCGGGCAGATCAAGATCGGAGACCGGGTGGTATTCGATAGTGAAGCGGGGATCAATGTTCCCGCAAATAAGAGAAAAGTCGGATTTCTGTTCCAAAACTACGCACTATGGCCGAATATGACGGTATACCAGAACATCTCCTTCGGACTGGGAAATATCAAGGAAGAACTTCCCGTGATCGATGAGGAAGCCAAAGCTTTAAAAAGCATGATCAAGGCACTGGAGAATCCGGGAGAGCTGGTAAAACTCATTGAGGAATGCAGAGATAAAAAGGGAAAGTTAGACCTGGATATGGTCTATCTGAAGCTGATCGATAATTACACCATTTCTATCTATACTGCAAAGGAACTGTATAATTACAAGCTCCATGAGGCAGCAGACAAAGAAAGTGCCGCAAAGCAAAAGAAGCAGGAACTGACTGCAAAATTGGACAGCATCCTGGCAGGTCATAAGGAAAAAAGGGAAGAACTTAACGAGAAATTCGAAGTCGTATCCGGTGGCAAGGTAGTAACCAGGGTCAGAAAATATTCCAAGGAAGAGATTGACCTGGCAGTACGCAGAGTATCCCGTATCGTTAAGATCGGAATGTTCATGAATCGTTATCCCGCAGAACTGTCCGGTGGACAACAGCAGAGAGTTGCCATTGCCAGAACACTGGCACCGGAACCCCAGGTATTGTTCATGGATGAGCCGCTGTCTAACCTGGACGCGAAACTCCGTCTGGAAATGAGATATGAGTTACAGCGTCTGCATGTGGAGACCGGAAGCACCTTCGTATATGTAACCCATGACCAGATGGAAGCTATGACACTGGCAACGAAGATCTGCCTGATCAACAACGGTGTGTTGCAGCAGTATGAAGCACCGTTGACTGTGTACAGCAGACCCAACAACCTGTTTGTGGCTGATTTCGTAGGAAATCCTTCCATTAATTTTATCGAAGCCAAGGGTGTGCAGAATGAAAACGGCAGCCTGGATGTGACAATCTTAGACGGTAGAAAGGCAAAGTTTGTTCCGAAAGAACACCTGGATCTGCAGAGATGGTTCGCTGAGAGAGATAAGAACGAAGCCGATGAGGCAGCCCGTCACAAAGAGAAAATGCAGGATAAGAAAGCCGTGGAGAAATCCAACAAGGATGAAGTCTTCAAGTATCATATTGCCAGAGTGAACGAAGATGATTATGCACTGCAGGAAGCTCCCGTGATCACCAACGAGGATTTTGTCATCGGTGTACGTCCCGAAGCCCTGCAATTACACGATGGTGCAGGTCTGGACGGCGTGATCTACGGTGCTATGCCCACCGGTATGGAATCCACGATTAAGCTTCGTATCGGTGATTTCCTGTTGACCGGCGTAGTCTTTGGCAATACCGCTTACAAGATCGGTCAGGAAGTGAAGTTCGAGATCGGTGGAGAAGATATTCTGTTATTTGACAGAAAAAGCGGTAAACTCATTACAGCCGGCAGACTGCAGGTATAGTCATAAACATAGGTGATTCAACATCTGAAAAAAACGTATCGGAAAATGAGACCAAATGTCTCACTACCGATACGTTTTTGTTGTAATCGAACAAAGATTCGTATATAATGAATATGTCTGCAAAACGAGAGCATCACAGATGCGGTTTTGCGAATGAGATTCTGCATAGTTCCAATCTTTTGAAACAGGTGCTACAGGGTTAATGCGGGAGGCAGCAATATGAAAATCATCCATTGTGCGGATATCCATCTGGATTCCAAAATGAGTGCAAATCTGACCAAAGAAAAAGCGAGAGAACGCAAGACGGAATTGCTGACTACTTTTCAGAATATGGTTACCTACGGGGCAGAGCAGGGCGTGGCGGCGATCATAATCGCAGGAGATCTGTTCGATACGAAAAACGTATCCGCTACCGCCCGGAATGTGGTAAAAGACTTAATTCAGGGACATCCCAAAATAGCTTTTTATTACTTACAGGGGAATCATGACGAAGGAAGCTTTACGTCCGGTCTTTCGGAACTTCCGGAGAATCTTCATCTATTTGGGAACAACTGGACAAGCTATGAACTTTCAGGGACGGAGAATACCTCCGGTAAGGGAGTTGCGGTTACTGGGGTGGAACTGACACCGGAAAACAGTGGAAGCATATATAATACGCTGTCACTGGATGTGGATCAATGCAACATTGTAGTCCTGCATGGGCAGGAATCGGAATACAGTGCGAGAGATAAGGCGGAGATCATTCATCTGACGGCATTGAAAAATAAGGGAATTGATTATCTTGCCTTGGGACACATCCACAGCTATAAAAAAGAGCGTCTGGATGCGAGAGGCGTCTATTGTTATCCCGGCTGTCTGGAGGGCAGAGGGTTTGACGAATGCGGAGAGCATGGTTTTGTGATGCTTGACATTGATGAGCTGACAGGTACAATTGACAGTACGTTTATTCCTTTCGCATCCCGGAAGCTCTATACCATTCCGGTAGATATTACCGGTTGTGAATCCACGACGGAAATCATGGAACGGATGAGAGCCGAGACAGCCGGGAAAGGTTACCCGGAGAAAAGTCTGATCAAGTATGAACTGGTCGGGAAAATAGATGTGGAAAGTGAAAAGGATATGGATTTCCTGTTACATCAGTTTAATAACCTCTTTTATTATGTGAAGATTAAGGACAGCTCGGAGTACCTGGTGGATTATGCTGCTTTTGCAAAGGATAAGTCCTTAAAAGGAGAATTTATCCGTACGGTTATGGGCAGAGAGGATCTGTCGGAAGAGGATAAGGCGACAGTGATACATTACGGATTGCAGGCACTGGCCGGAGAGGAGATCCTGGACGCATGAAGCTGATCAAATGTCACATTGAGAATTTTGGAAAACTAAGTGATTTTACATATGACTTTACAGATGGCTGCAACACCGTCTGTGAGGAAAACGGCTGGGGAAAAAGCACACTGGCGGCTTTTTTGCGGGTAATGCTGTTCGGATTCCGGAATGAAGGGAAGAGAGATCCTCTGGAAAACGAGAGAAAGAGATACAGTCCCTGGCAAAAGGGGGTCTACGGCGGAGAACTGCAATTCGAAAGTGAAGGGAAACAATATTCTGTCCGCAGAACCTTCGGAAGTAAAAGCGCAGAAGATGAATTTCAGCTGACGGATGCGAAAACGCATCTGCCGTGTAGTGATTTTACACAAAATCTGGGAGAAGAGTTGTTCCGGATCGACGCAGGATCCTTTGAACGGACGATTTTTATCTCACAGAATGACTGCGAGACCTTTGTTACGGACGGTATCAATGCCAAAATCGGGAATCTGGCGGAGAACACGGATGATATCAATAATTTTGAGACAGCGGACAAGCGGTTGAACGATCTGTTAAACAGCATGTCACCCTCTCGTAAGACCGGATCGCTCCGTCAGAGCAAGGACCGCATTACGGAACTGAAGACGCAGATCCGTAACGGGCAGGAGATACACAATACGATGGAAAGTATTGATACCCGGAAAAAGGCGGCAATCGAGGAGAGAGAAAAGCTTTCTGCGGAACTGACAGAACTGCAGGAGAGACAAAAGGAACTGGGAATTTATAAGGATCAACAGGCGAAAAAAGAGAAGTACCTGGATCTGCGTGCAAAAATGGCACAGAGACAGCAGACTTTAAAAGAAGCGGAAAGCTATTTTAACGGCGTGATACCAAAAGGGGAAGAATTACGCGAAAAAACAGCCGTCTGCAATCAGGGGATTTCTGTCCGCAAGGCAATGGAAATCTATTGCCTGACAGAGGAAGAACAGGCGCAGTGTAAAGATAATTTTCCCATGGCGGACAATGCGCAGTTGGAAGAAAAATATGCTGAGGCACAAGAACTTGAGAGCCTGGAAAGCGCAACAAGAAAAAATGCCCTGTCAGGGGAAGAGAGCAGGCGGTTAGAGGAGCTTTCCGGATATTTTGCGGAAGGAATGCCGCAGGAGGCGGAGATCGACAGTGTAAAAAATGCCTGGACGAACCGCAATGAAGGAAAAAGTCTTCTGCAGGCGAAAGAAATACAGAGGAAAACCCTGCAATCCATACAGGCACAGGAAGATGCCAGATGCTTACGGGAGCAGGAAGAAGCAGGTAAAAGGAAAAAAATGCTGTTGCTTTTTGGCATTCTTTTATCGCTTGGTGGTTTTGCTGTGATCCTGTTGGGACAGGGAGTGATCGGAGGAGTCCTGGTCGTACTGGGAATTGCAGCTGTGGCAGCGGCACTGTTGTTTACAGCAGGCAGATCTAAAGACCAAACGGGAGAAAATACCGAGCTTTCCCGTTTGGAACAGGAAATGGAAGAACTTGAGGCACAGGTCTGCATAGAGGAAGGGCAGATTGAGGATTTCTGCACTCGTTGGGGACTTCGGGAAGGACTGGAACTGACCTCCTGGCTTGTGGAACTGCAGAATAAGAGAAGAGATTACGAGGCACTTTTGGAGCGGCAGAAGCAGGCTGGATCAGATGAAAAGACTGCGAGAATTGCCGCACTGCAGAAAGATTTACAGCAGTTTTTTGCAGAATACGGAGAAGTACCGGAAACACAAAACTATCTTGCAGCATTGCATGAACTGGCGGGAAAGTGCAGACAGAGACAGCTTTTACTGGAAAAACAAAAGAAATATTTACAGCAAAAGCAGAAATACGAAGCGCTGGCAGAACAGGTAAAAAATTATCTGATGTCGTTGCAGCTGATTCCGGAGGAGCACCCGGAAGAACAGCTGGCCGAACTGGAAAGTCATAGAAAGGATTATGAGAAGGAGTTACAGGAATATAGGAGAATCGAGCAGGAGATAAAAGCGTTTGAAGAGAAAGAGGACATTCCGGCACTTCTGGCACTGAAGATCCCGGAGGGAGAGGAATCCCTGGAAAGTCTGGCAGATGAAATGCAGGTCCTTTCGGAGCGTATGGAAGAACGTTTTCAGACCATTGACAGCTATCAGAAACAACTTTCCGACTTACAGGAATCCTGGGATACTGTGGAAAATATGCAAGAAGAGCTGGAAGCCTTGCAGGAGAAGACAGAGGAAAGACTCAAACAATATGAATTGCTTGGAATGACAAAAAATCTGTTGGAACAGGCAAAGAGTTCGTTCACTGCGAAATATACAGAACCTGTCATGCAGGGGTTCCGGAAATGTTACAGAATTCTCACGGGAACGGAATGCGAAAATTATCAGATGGATGCCAATACCAGATTACAGGTGATTGAAGGAAATATGCCCAGAGACATCGGATACCTGAGTCTGGGCAACCGTGACCTGATCGGTATCTGTATGAGACTTGCTTTGGTGGAAGCCATGTATGAGGAACAGAAGCCGTTTTTGATTCTGGATGACCCTTTTGTGAATCTGGATGAGAACCGGACCAAGGGAGCAATGCGGTTCCTTACAGAGATCGCGAAAGAGTATCAGGTGATTTATTTTACCTGCCATGGCAGCAGGGAATAAGGGAAGGCTGTAGTTTATATTTGTAGAATCAACCGATTCTGAGAAATCAGACGGTAGAGATAAGAGATATACATAGACTACAAAAGAGAAAGGGGTACTTGTATATGGGAAGAGGTAAAACAGGAAACTTTTGGAAGGCAGCGGCAATTCTTCTGGGGTGTGCATTACTGACAGGCTGCGGAAATACCGGAGAAGTGGACGATTATGCTACAAACATCGGATATGAGGCAAGGGGTAGCAATGGGACTACGCAGGTGGTGCAGTCGGAAAGCGGCAGCAGCGCAACAACACAGACTGCAGGGATTCCAAAGGAGGAGATCAAGGTAGGAGTATTGCATCTGTCGGATCCGGCGGAGGGCAGCGGTTATACATATACGCATGATCTGGGAATTCAGGGAATGCAGCAGAATCTGGGATTATCAGATGATCAGATCATCCGCAAGATTAATGTCAATGACAGTGATACGCAGGAGACCAGACAGGCAATTCAGGAATGTATTGATGAAGGCTGTAATATCATCTTCACTACTAGCTGGGGATATATGGAAACTACAGCGGAAATGGCGGAAGAATATCCGGAAGTGTATTTTTCCCATGGCACCGGCTACCTGAGCAACGGTAAAAATTTCAACAACTATTTCGGCAGAATTTATCAGGCGAGATATTTGAGCGGTATCGTGGCGGGAATGAATACTTCTTCCAATAAAATCGGGTATGTGGCAGCTATGGATTCTTCCAATTCGGAGGTCACCGGTGGTATTGATGCCTTTGCACTCGGCATCTATTCGGTGAATCCGGACGCAAAGGTATACGTAAAGGTGACAAACAGCTGGTACGATCCCGAGGGAGAAAAAGCTGCGGCACAGACGTTACTGGATATGGGCTGTGATGTGATTGCACAGCATTGTGATACCGTATATCCCCAGACACTGGCACAGGAAAAGGGTGTGTATAGTATCGGATATAATTCGGATATGAGTAAGGATGCTCCGCAGTCCTGCCTGTGCAGTGTGGTATGGAACTGGAGTGCTTACTATACGGCAGCAGTGCAGAGCGTCATTGACGGCAGTTGGGACGGCAGCAACTATTACGGCGGCATGAATGAAAATCTGGTGAGCATCACGGATCTGGCGGATTTCTGTGCGGAAGGAACGAAAGAGAAAGTAGAAGAAGCCAAGAAGCAGATTTTATCCGGAGAAAACGGGGTATTTGACGGTGTGATCGAGACTAATACGGGAGAGACTGTGGGCAAAGAAGGAACAACGCTGGATGATGCAACGATCACCGGAGGTATCAACTGGTATTTCAAGACCGTATCTGTGGTAGAATAGGGGGCATTTTCATGAGTATACAAAAAAAGATTCTGTCAATGACCATCGGACCGGTAGTATTGCTGGGACTGTTATCTATCTTTTTTATGCTGACGACGGTACGCAGTTCCATGATGGAGGAAATCGAAGAAGGACTGAAGGGAACGGCTGCGGCAACGCTGGCAGCGTATGACCAGAACACCGGTGACTATATGGAATCCAGTAATGGCGACATCTGGAAAGGCAGCTATAATATCTCCCATTCTGAGAGCCTGGTGGATCGGATCAGGGACAATACAGGAATGGATGTGACTTTTTTCTACGGGGACCGTCGCATCATGACTTCCGCCGTGGACAGTAACGGAGATCGGATTCTGAATTCTCCGGCAGGAGACAGGATCGTGGAGAAGGTCTTACAGAACGGCGAGGAATATTTCAGCAATTCTGTATCGCTGGACGGTGTTATGAATTATGGCTATTTCATGCCGGTCTATCAGAATGGCTCCGATGATGAGATTATTGGTATGGTATTTGTGGGTACCGATAAAGAAAGCAAGGATGCGGTAGTAAATGGAATCATTTTCGGCATCGGTGCAGCAGTATGCGTGGCAATGATCCTGTGCATCGGCGTGGGGCTGAAGCTGGCAACCTCTATCAGCCACAATATCAAGAAGAGTATCAGCATCATGGGTAGGGTCGCAGAGGGGGATCTCACCGTCTGGGTCGATGACAAGATGTTAAAGAGGAAGGACGAGATCGGAGATCTGTCGCGGGTTACAGTAAAGCTAAAGGATACCTTGAAGGGAATATTAAAAGGAATTTCCGAGAATTCTGCGAGTCTGTTGGAGGCTTCCAAGGCTTTGGGAACTGCGGCAGATACTACCAACGGCACCATGAATGAAGTGCAGAACGCTGTAAGTCAGGTGGTGGCAAATTCTACGGAGCAGTCGAAGAATTCCGAAAGTACTTCCGAGAACATGCGGATCATGGGAGAACATATTACAGAGACCTCCACAGAAGTGGATACATTAAACCAAAATGCCGCATCCATGCAGAAGTCCAGTAAGAAGACCGCAGATACGCTGGCACAGCTGTGCCATATCAATGAAGAAGTGGAGCGGATCATCGGAGAGGTCAAGGAACAGACCGACCGCACCAACGTATCGATCCAGAAGATCAATACCGCCATGGAATTCATTACGTCCATCGCCGAAGAGACGAACCTGTTAAGCCTGAATGCCTCCATCGAAGCGGCTAGAGCCGGAGAGAGCGGAAGAGGATTCGCCGTAGTGGCAGACCAGATCAAAAAGCTGGCAGAGCAGTCCAACCAGTCCGGTCATGAAATTGAAGAGACCACGAAAGCATTGATGGAAGATTCTGCCCGTGAAATGGAGATCATGCAGCGGATGCAGGAGATCATCAACGAACAGAGTGGAAGCATGCAGGAGACCAGAACAAATGTCTCTGAGGTATTGAAGGAGATTGAGGATTCCATGCAGAGCATTCTGCAGATCAGAGAGAGCACCGGCAGACTGGCCGAGTCCCGTGGAGAAGTCAGGGAGGCTCTGGAGAAGCTTTCACAGATCGCGCATGACAATGTAGATAGTACGCAGCAGACCTATACCGAGACACAGGAAGTTCTGGATACCTTTAAACAGGTATATGACAGCGCCGGACAGTTGAAGAAGATCGCGGATGAACTGGCGCAGAGTATGCAGTATTTTAAGATGTAACGACTCAGAGAAAAATAAAAACCAGAGACAGCTGTCGAATGCTTGCATTCGTAAGGCTGCTTCTGGTTTTTTATTTGGCGAGAAGCCAGACATAAGCAAAAGAAAAGCAATCGTTACTCTTCGCCTTCGTTGTCTCCGTTCCCGCTTCCGGCAGCCCGTACGGCAATGCCATTGACTTCGATATTACCGTCCAGCTCAATGACGAGACACTGTCTGCCGTCGATCAGCTTCGTGTTGACGAGATCTGTGCGCTCGGGATTCACTTTGATGACAACATCCGGGGTCTTTACTTCAAAGCTGCGGGGATTGTAGACATTGGTCATCATCAGGGAAGTATCTTCTCCGGCCGTCGCATCAAAGCACTGGTCGAAGACCTCCATGCGGTCATTGGCCACGCCGCTGTTGGCGAAAATGGTCTTTACTTCATTTTTATCCAGGACCACGGGTTCGGGATCTTCCTTATGTTCCTGGGCAATCTCATTCATTTTCTCGTGAATGTTCTTCAACGTTTCGATATCGCAGGTATTGCCCAGTGTCTCTTCTACCAGTGTCTGGAAGGTCTCCTTCTGACCACCGGCGGACAGAGGAAGCGGACAACCGAGCATCAGGTCTACGAAGTTCTCCTTTAATTCTTCCGCATCCTTGGAATAATACAGAGTGCTGTGCAGGTCCGTGCTGCGGTCATTGAATGCGGGGAACAGGAAGGCTGCATCCGGCATACCTACCACCCAGTCGCGGATACGGTTCTGGAAGGTATTTTCCACAGCGTTATAGCTCAATCCCGGCTTGGACAGATCCACGGGGCAGATGCAGGTGAGGATGTAGTCATAGACTTCGTCGGAAGCGTCCTCCATTTCGATGCCGTCTCTGGTACGACCCGGTACATCGTAGGCGTCATGGATCAGCAGGATCAGATAATTTCCTACATATTCATAGGATTCGATGATGCGGTCATAGAACTGCTCTAACAGGGCATCGTCTTTCAGACGGCTGTCTCGCAGACGTAGCAGAAATTCCTGCGTGCCACCTTCTGTTTCGCTCTTTAACGGAAATTCCAGATTCAGCAGATTTTTGCCGATGGTGCCGGACAGACTCTTCCGCAGAATCTCGAAGTACTTGAACATCTCTTCCTCCGGCAGTGCCAGAAAGGCCTGCTTTAATTCCGTCTTTTTATTTTTCTCTCCATCCACATAGCATCCGCAGATTCGTGTGATGGAGCAGTTTTTCGGGGTGAACAGCTTTTTGATCTCGCTGATTTCCTGTTTTGTCATGAGAGTACCTTCTTTCGATTTGATGATATCAGTATAGTATAAAAAACGTGATGGGACAAGTGCTGCTAAAATACTCATTGCTTTTTTCATTAAGAAAGCATATAATGATTAACAGATAAGGAATTGATTATTGGGAGAGTTCCTGCCATATAAGTGGAAGATTTTAAACTCGGGAGAGCTCCTGCCATATAAGTGGAGAATCTTAAATTCTGAGAGAGCAGATAGTAAAATATTTGCTCTCTTTTTGTTTTATACCGAAGAAAGGAAGTATAATGGAAGAATTCAAATTGTACAGTATTTCGGATGAATATGTGGAATGGCTTCGAGAGGATTTCCCAAATGTATATTCCAACAAAGTGAATGCAAGGAGCTAAGCAGAAAGCAATGAATGATATGGCTGCGGGCTATGTGAAATCGGCATTGGACTACCGGGCATTAGAATACAGATGTGATTTATTTGAGCAAAAGAGTAGCAGGTTATAGAATTTTTAGAAATCCTTTATTTTGCTATAATTGTTTTCTGACAAATAAGGTGTTATCATAATATTATCAAGAAAAGCCAATCACCACAGGCGACATATAGTGATGATCCGGAGACGATTTTACCGCCCCCACGCTGGCAGAAAGAAAGAGGCGCATGTTTATGGAACAACATGATTTAAGTAAGATCCAAAAATTACAAGAGAAAGGAAAATCCGACAAGATCATCAAATATCTGAGTTCTTCCGATGACACCGTGGTGGTAGCTGCACTGGAAGCATTAAGTCAGATTAAGGATGAGGACAGTGTCAACAGCATTGCCCACATGATCGACAATCCGGATGCAAAGATTCGTATCGAAGCAGCTAAGGCACTGGGCAGCATCGGCACCGAATATGCCAAGACTTATCTGCTGCACAGACTGAATGCCGAGCAGGATGATACAGTGAAGGAAGGCATCAAAGAAGCTCTTCACACCCTGGCAGAGCATCATTAATTAAATTTGCTTTACTCGTAGTTTTTCTACTTATACATTTTCCCTCTTATTGGCGTCCGGGTCATTCCGGGCGCCTTATTTTGTTTTATCCTGAGTTTTTCTGAAATAACTTTCGACGTACAAATTTTAAATAATATACGCGTATAGTTGTTGTGATTTACGAAACCATATGGTATAATAATTGCATACATTATTTACTGTCTCTTATACACATCTCCGAGCCCACGAGACAGGCAGAAATCTCGTATG
>ENA-OZVA01000166-OZVA01000166.1-human-gut-metagenome-genome-assembly--contig:-NODE-166-length-12577-cov-4.798115_pt1 | contig 12577 bp, 8 predicted proteins | sample MGYA00243440_ERZ654035 | MGnify/ENA primary metagenome ERZ654035 (study PRJEB26926, sample SAMN06164886) | human gut metagenome | biome: ENVO:00009003; feature: ENVO:2100002; material: ENVO:00002003...
CCGCCAGATTGCTGCCGACCCTTTTTCCCGCCGCCCGGATCGCTTCCATGGCGCCAAAGGCCTCATTGTCGTTTTCGCAATAGACCACATTGATATTGTCGTATTTTTTCAGGAAAGCTTCCATGACTTCCTTCCCCTTGGCCTGGGTAAATTCTCCCGATACCTGGTCTAGCAGATCCCAACCGTATTTTGCTGCGCCCTGCTCCAATCCTCTGGTACGTCCGATCTGAGCGGAAGCTCCGATATTTCCCTGAATATTTACAATATGAATATCCTCCGGTGCAATTCCCTTGCTGATGGAAAAGGAATTCAGCCACTCCGACATTTTCAGGCCTTCCAGTTCAAAGTCCGAACCCACGAAGCAGGTGAACAGACTGTCATCCTCCACATCCACCTTACGGTCCACGATGACCACCGGGATCCCGGCATCCTTTGCTTCCCTGAGCACCGTGTCCCATCCGGTCTCCGTCACCGGTGCCAGCACGATGTAGTCCACCTCCTGCTGGATAAAGGTTCGGATGGCCCGGATCTGGTTGGCCTGCTTCTGCTGACCATCCTCGAAGATCAGGTCGTACCCGGCCTCTTTTGTAAAGGTACTTTTCATGGACTCCGTGTTGGCACTGCGCCAGTCGGATTCCGCTCCCACCTGGGAAAATCCCACCACAATACGGTCTGTCTGTGTATCCTCTGGTGTTGCAATATCCTCTGCAGTGCTTTGTCTGTCGCCGCATCCGGCAAGCAGGATTCCCAGCCCCAGCAGCAGACCCGCCATCCATCGTCTTCCTGTTCTGCATTTCTTCATATCTGTAATGTCATCCTGTTCTGTCATACTTCCCGCCCGGAAATCGCTGTGTCATTCTCTCATTTTCCGGCAGGTTCTTTCTCTGTATGAAAATACGCCACAGAGCTCTCCAGTTCCCCGGAGATCTGTTTCATTTTATCACAGTTTGCGCCCACTGTCTGTATCTGTGTCAGGATTTCCTCAATGTTTGCATTCACCTGCTGGTTGTTGGCAGCATTTTCCTCACTGATAGCACTGAGGCTGCCGATATTGCCCAGAATATCCTCTTTCTGCTGTGACAGACGTCCGGTCTCTCCGGCGATCTTGCGGATCTCTTCCGCAGAATGTCTGATACTTTGCTCTAACTGCTGATACTGCTCTCTGGTTGCAATAATGTGATCCTGTTCCTCCCGGATGATATCCTTTACCACATCCGCCTGTTCCACAGTCTCACCGGATTTCTCCATAATGCCCTGGGCCAGATTTTTGATCTGCTCGGCACCGGCAGCGCTCTGCTCCGACAGTTTGCGGATCTCTTCCGCCACCACGGCAAAGCCTCTGCCCGCCTCTCCGGCTCTGGCGGCCTCGATGGAGGCATTCAGACTTAACAGATTGGTCTGTCCGGAAATGGAGAAGATCAGAGCTACCGCCTCATCGATCTTTTCGATATAATCGTTGGTCTCATGAATCTTCGCTGTAATGGTATTCACGGATTCCACAGAACGATTGCTGCCGGTCATGATCTTTTCCATGCCTTCCCCCGCCTTTTTGCTGTTGTCCTGTATTTCTTCCGAATCCTTCTGCAGCTGTCCGGCACTGACACTGATGTCATTGACCGCCTCTCCGATCTCATCCATACGGTCACTGATATTCTGCACATTTTCCGCCATTTCCTCCGCTGCGGAAGACAGCTGCTCCATCGCCTGACTGATCTGTCCAGCCTGTTCTGTGGTGGCATCGCTTCCCTCTGCCACCTGCCGTACACTGTTTAGAAGTTCTCCGGATACCTCCTGTACACCGCCGATGACCTGTGCCAGACTCCGCTGCATCTGTGAGGTATTCTGTAACAGATTACGGATTTCCCGGACAATACTGTCGGATTCTTTTCTGGCACTCAGATCACCTTCCGCCAGGGCATCCACCCTGCTGCCGGTCTCTTTCATCTTGCCCGACAGTGCTCTGCTCAGGAAAAAGCAGATAACACCAAACAGGATCACCATGCCCACTGCGCAGACCATGAATACAACCTCGATCTCCCACAGGGCATCGGTGATCTCATTTTTCCGTTCCGCCGCAAAAGCCACTGCAGTGATCTGTCCGTTATTCATAATCGGGATATAATAACCATAATAAGTATTTCCCTCAATCACTACATTTTTATCATAATATCCCTCCGTCCCAAGATCCTGATCCATGGGGATTTCACGGATACGATAGTCATTTTCATTTTTAATGGATGTGGTAGCCGGAATGCCGTCTGCAAGAATGGCCATCTCCAGGCCTTCTTCCTTCAGGCTGTCCAGGTACTCATAATAACCGCTGGCATTCATTGCCGTGATCTCATTTTCCTTACAGTATTTTGCCAGATTATCCGCAGTTACATGCAGTGTGGTCTGCACACTGCCTTCCAGATTCGTTCTGGTCAGACGTAAAGATGTGGTACTGAGGATCACTGTTGCCAAAACTACCGGTGCCAGTGCCAGCAGCATCAGTAGCAGGAACAGGCTGCATCCCTGCTTTTTCAGAGTTTTCTGCTTTTTTACCTTCGTTTTTTTCATAACTTCTACCCCCTGATATTCGGTGGATTCCTTTTACTAGCGGAAAAAGAGTGTGACTGCACACCAGCCACGCTCTTTCCGCTCCTCCCTATTTTCAGCTGCTTTTATTTGTTCTGCAGCATTTTCTTTTTTCTTGCGATGACCACACTCTGTACTACCAGGAACAGACACAGCATAGCTGCAATGGTGATACCGGTCCACCATGCCTGATCCAGACCTGCACTGGATACGATATTCTGGATAGTGCTCAGGGACAATACACCGAAGAAAGTTCCGATGATATTGCCGACACCACCAGTCAGCATCGTACCGCCGATGATGGAGGATGCAATGGCGTTCATCTCCATGCCGCTGGCATGAGAAGCAGATCCGCTTCCTACATGCAGGAAGTACACATAACCGCCGATACCTGCCAACAGTCCGCAGAGCAGATGGGACATGAACTTGGTTCTCTTCACATTGATACCTAACATCAGCGCGCTCTGATTGTTACCGCCTACCGCATAGAAGCTGCGGCCCATCTTGGTCCAGCGAAGCATGATAAACATCAGAATGACTACTAAAAGTGCCACAATCACACCGATCTCCACATAAGCATTGACGTAATTGCCCAGTTTGTTCACGGAGCCCATTCCTGGAACGATCACACGGGTTTCCTTCAAAGCAGTGAAACTTTCGTTGGCTACGTTGAAAGGTTTGGTATTTACGATCGTCGTCATACCTCTGGCGAAGAACATACCAGCCAGGGTCACGATGAAGGGCTGGATGTCCAAATACGCTACCAGGAATCCCTGTACAATACCGAAAGCAAGGCCGATGGCTACGGCGATCAGCAGGGAAATGAATACATTCCCGCCGCCAAAGTCCAGATATACCGCGCAGCTCATGCTGACCAGTGCTACCACACCGCCAACGGAGATATCGATTCCACCGGTGATCATGACTAAACTCATGCCGCAGGACAGAATGATCAGTGCTGCGTTAGCGTTCAGAATGTTGAAAAATGTCTGAGGTTTTAAGAAGCCTTTTCCCTGGAACACGATGGCTCCGATATACATTACGAAAAATACTACGATCGTGATGGTCAGCAGCAGATTGGTATCTGTCATATTTTTTAACTTCTTACCCATTTTAGCCAACCTCCTTTACGGCCTTGCCCTGCTTCAGCTTTTTGCCGAGAGCGGACAGCCATTCTCTTACCTTGGGAGTACTGAGTACTACTAACAGGATGACGACCACTGCTTTGTAAGCGGGAAGTGCATCGGACTGTACATCAAATTTGTATAAAGTGGTGGTCAGGAACTGAATCACGTATGCACCCAGAATGGAAGCTGCCATATTGAACTTACCACCGCTTAAGGAGTTGCCGCCCAGGGCTACTGCCAGGATCGCATCCATCTCGATATCCTTTGCGATAACTGAATAGTTGATGGAGGACAGACGGCTTACTTTGATCAGTGCTGCCACTGCCACGCACAGTCCCAGGATCACAAAGGTCAGGAACTTGATAAATGTGGGATTCAGGCCGTTCAGTTTGGAAGAATTCTCATTAATACCTACGGACTGGGTGTAAAGTCCCAGTGTCGTGAACTTCAGCACCAGGAAGATCACCAGTACACAGGCCGCTGCAATGAAGAACGGTGTGGGAATGGGGATCCCGGGGATAAATCCGCCGAAATAACTGAAGGTAGGATCACTTACGATAGGAAGTTCGTTGTTGTTGATCCATGCGGCAATGGAACGGCCTGCCGTATAGAGGATCAGGGTCGCTACCATGGGCTGGATCTTGAAATATGCTACCAGCACACCGTTAAAGGCGCCGAACAGCATCGCTGCCACACATGCCACCAGGAATGCTACGATAATGGGAGCCTGCAGGGTATCCGGTCTGGAATTGGTACCACACAGGACTCTTAAGATCACGCTGCCTGCAATGGCGATGGTAGCGCCCACACTGATATCCTGTCCGCCGGAAGCAGCTGTGACCAGCGTCATGCCAATGGCTAAAATAGCCAGTTCGGAACCGTAGTCCAGGATCGTCATCAGGTAACCGGACAATACCGGATCTCCTGCGCTGTTATATCCCAGTGTGATCTTGAAGAAGCTGGGGTCTGCGATCAGATTGAATACTGCCAGGATTATCAGGGCCGCAATGGGAATGAAAATCTGCTGCCGGAACAATCCGCTCAGGAAATTTTTATTACCTTTTTCTACTTTCTTTTCATTACTCATGCTTACTTTCACCTCCGGCAATCGTACTCATAATCTTGGTCTGGGTCAGATCTTCTCCGGACAATTCTCCTACCACCTTGCGGTCTCTCATGACTACCAGTCGGGAGCAGGTACGGAGCATCTCGTCGGTCTCGGAAGAGATGAAGGTCACGCTCATGCCTTCACTTGCCAGCTTCAGTACCAGCTTCTGGATATCCACCTTGGTACCGACATCGATACCTCTGGTGGGCTCATCCAGAATCAGATATTCCGGATGGGTCAGAAGCCATCTGGCTAAGATTACCTTCTGCTGATTACCGCCGGACAGCGACTTGATGGGTGTTTCGGCCGATGCCGTCTTGATATCCAGCAGTTTGATGTATTCGTCTGCAAATTTATTAGCTTCCACCTTGGAAATAGGGTGGAAGAATCCACGAAGCACCTGTAATGCCAGGATAATATTCTCTCTTACGGACAAGTCACCTACGATACCGTCACGCTTACGATCCTCCGGCAGATAGCCGATTCCACAACGCATAGCATCCAGAGGCTTATTGATCTTGACCTGCTTGCCGTTCTTTTTCACCGTACCGCCGATGACACGGTCAGCACCGAAAATAGCGCGGACGCACTCGCTTCGGCCAGATCCCAGCAGTCCCGTAAATCCATTGACCTCGCCCTTCTTAATATAGAAGTCAAAGGGCTTGATTCCGGCATCGCTGCACAGATCTTTGGTCTCAAATAAGGGCTCTCCGTTCTCCGTCTTCTGTTCCGTGGGCTGCTCGCCTTTGATATCGGACAGGTCATCCAGTTCCTTACCCAACATTTTGGATACCAGTTGTACTCTGGGCAGATCCTTGATGGCATATTCGCCTACCAGACTGCCGTCACGCATAACAGTGATCTTGTCACACACTTCATATACCTGATCCAGGAAATGAGTTACGAAGATGATACCCACGCCTCTGGCCTTCAGATCGCGCATCAGGCCGAAGAGCTTTGTCACTTCCTGCTCATCCAGAGAGGAGGTCGGCTCATCCAGGATCAGTACTTTACAATCCATATCTACAGCTCTGGCAATGGCTACCATCTGCTGTACGGCGATGGAACAGCTTGCCAGCTGCTGGGACGCTTTCGCGGGGATATCCAGATTCTGTAAGATCTTGTCTGCGTCCTCATTCATTTTTTTCCAGTTCTGATAGATCTTATTGGAACGTCCTATGTACATGTTCTCCGCCACGGACAGATTCGGGCAGAGTGTAATCTCCTGATATACCGTACTGATGCCCAGCTTCTGTGCCTCCTGCGGAGAGTGAATGGATACGGCTTTGTCATTGCCGTCGATGAAGATCTGACCTTCATCTTTGCTGTAGACACCTGTCAGTACCTTGATCAGGGTTGACTTTCCGGCACCGTTCTCTCCCATCAGCGCATGGATCTCACCTTTGTTCAGATGGAAGTCCACACCTTTCAGAGCACGTACACCGGGAAAGCTTTTGTGAATATTTTTCATTTCCAATACTGTGTTATTGTCCAAAAGTTTCACCCCTTAATCTGTAACTATTCAGAGCCATGTAAATATCATGAAATGTTCTTCGAATGCTGGCATTCGTAAGAATATTTTATGATATTTATAGGGCGAAGTAACCACATTCGCAATAAAGTGGGCTCTGAAAGAGCCTTTTGTGAATGGGGTTCTGAATAGTTACTCTTTTGATAAAAGAAGCGCGGAGCTAGCATGCGCCGCGCTTCTGGTCGTTTACGTCAGATTAGATACCGTAGTTGTCTACATCTTCCTGAGTAATGGTGGTTGCATCGAAGCCTTTTTCATCCATGATGATGGTCTTCTCGGAGATGGTCTCGCCGCTCTCCAGCTTCTTGATGATGTCATCGATGTAGGAAGCCTGGAAAGGATTGCACTGTCCATCGTAGTTCCAGTTGCCTGCCTTCAGTTCTTCCAGAGCCCACTTGTTGCAGTCAAAGCCCATAACGATAACGTCTTTACCAACGCCGTGGGAGATATTAGCCTTATCCAGAGCTGCTACAGCACCCTTAGCCATATCATCGTTCTCAGCGTAGATTACGTTGAAAGGAGTACCTGCGTCGATTACGGACTGTACGATCTGCTGTGCTTTCTCTGCGTTCCACTCAGCGGTCTGCTGTGTTACCAGATTGAATCCGTCGTTTGCTGCTGCGTCATCCAGAGCACCGGTACGTCCCTGCTGTGCTGCGGAACCCATAACACCCTGTAAGTGGATAATGTTGTATTCACTTAAGTTCTGGCTCTTTAACCAGTCAACTGCGGTCTGGCCTTCCTTTGCCATATCGGATACGATGGATGCCTCATACAGGCTCTCATCTGCATCAATGGTACGGTCGAAGAGGATAACTCTGATACCTGCATCCTGTGCATCCTTCAATACGGAATCCCAACCTGCGGTATCTGCTGCGGACAGAAGCAGATAGTCAACGCCATCCTGAATGAACTTCTGTGCTGCAGTGATCTGCTCATCGTTCTTTAAGCTGTATGCGAAAGATGCTTCGTAGCCGTTAGCCTCGGTAAAGGTATTCTTCATATCCTTATCGTTTGCGGTACGGTAACCGGACTCGTTGGGGTCGTTATTGATGATGCCGACTTTGATCATATCTCCGGAGGAGCTGGAGCTGGTCGTTCCTGCGCTTGCACTTTCGGTTGCTGCGTTTGCACTTCCGGTTGCTGCGTTGCTGCCTGCATCAGAGGAGCCGCATGCTACAAGGCTGAATACCATGGTTGCTGCCATTACTGCTGCTAAAATTTTCTTCTTCATTGTGTAACCTCCCAATTTGTTTTTGTTCCCCAAAGAACTATTTCTTTGATGATCTTATTGTAAAGCGGATCCGGGGGAAAAACCATGAAGATACCTCACGGAAAAGTTGAAATTTTTATGGTAAAAAAAACCACCGGCGTAAAAAGTTGATTTTTTTACGATAGTGGTTCATTTTTTTAATGCTGCGGAAGCCGGACCGTGACACAGGTGCCCTCCCCGTAGGTACTGGTAATGGTGATACCATAGTTTTCACCGAAATTCAGACGGATACGTTCGTTCACATTGTACAGGCCGTAGATATCGGTCTCCCGGACCTTCCGGTTGCGGATGCCTTTCCTCACCTGCTCCAGCCGCTCCGGCGTCATCCCCTTGCCGTTGTCCGTGATCAACAGAATGCAATCCTCTCCGTCCAGTTCTCCTTCGATCCGTATCATGCCCTTGCCACGTTTGTTCTTGATTCCGTGGTACAGTGCATTTTCCACCAGAGGCTGCAGCGTGATCTTGGGAATCTGGCAATGGTTTAATTCTTCCGGAACACAGATCTCATATTGAAGGATGTCCTGATAACGCATCTGCTGGATCTCCAGGTAGCTGCGGACGTGCTGCAGTTCTTCTTTTACATCCAGAATATCCTGTCCCTGATTCAATGAGATCCGGAAAAAGTCCGACAGGCTGCCTACCATGCTCACGACCTTTTTCTGTTCTCCCGCCTCCGCCAGCCATACAATGGCATCCAGCGTATTATATAAAAAGTGCGGATTGATCTGGGACTGCAGCAGTTCAAATTCCGCCTTGCGCAACCGGATCTGCTCCGTCTTCACCTGCTCTAACAGTTCGTTGATCTTGTCGATCATGGTATTCAGTGAATCGCTGAGCACCTGGGCCTCCACGCCCCCCGTCACGTCGGAGCGCACCGTCAGGTCACCTTTTGCCACCTGATCCGTCACCTGGGTAAGGCGTCTTATGGGGCTCGTGATACTTAACGGTATATAATAGGATAAGAATAAAAACAGAACCAGGATCAGTGTAAAGGCAATGATGGAGAAACGGATCATATTCACGAAGAAATCCTGATATTGCTGCCTGCTCTCCTGAATCCCCCGGATCTCGTAATAGATGTACTGGGACATGGTATCACCCACCAGAGACGTCACAATCTGCACATCATTTTCCCAGATTTCCATGTTGTCCTCGTAGCGGTTGCCTTCCCGGATATTGTCCTCGATCCTGCCGATATAGGTCTCCAGATTGTTCAGATATTTTTTGACACTGGTCAGTCGTTTCAGGTTCTCCTGAGATTCCGTCAGTTCTTCCAGACCGGCCACGATGTCATCTGCCTCCACCAGCATATCATGCAGACTGGACTCTTCCAGCGTCTTGTTCCCTACGATCAGCAGATAAGTCTCATAATCGAAATCCTTCTGGAAATCCAGGCTGAACTGACTGGCCATGACGGAGGAATTGATCATATCCTCGTATCTGCGGTTATTGTTCCATAAATTATAGAAGCAAAAGATCAGGAACAATACAAAAGGCACCAGAAGGCAAAGATAGGAATATCTTATCTTTGCCACCAGTGTCGAATGTTCATACAATTCTTTTATCTTTTTTCTCATAGGAATCCCCCTTATCCATGGCCACGGCTAATTGGTGCCGCCCCGGTACTGGGTAGGGGTCATTCCCTGGGTCTTCTTGAACAGATAGGAGAAATAGTGTGGATCCTTGTAGCCCACCTCCTGGCTGATCAGGCTGCTGCGCTTGCCGGTGCAGCGCAAGAGTTCCTTTGCCTTGTTCATACGATAGTCTGTCAGATATTTGATAAAGCTCTGTCCGGTCTGCTGGCTGAAGATCATGCTCAGATGGTTCGGTGAGAAATTCACGTGGGATGCCAGCAGATTCAGGGAAAGTTCCTCGTCTGCATAATTCTCATCAATGTATTTCATCACCTGTTCCACCACATCATCATACCGGCTGCTGGCAGCCTTATCTCTGACTGCCAGTGCTTTCTGCAGAATTCTGGTAATGTAATGGATCGCACTATCGCTGTCCTGCAGGGTCTTCTCGTCCTGATTGGGTGTTTCCAGTTCCTGCGTATCCGTCTGCAGGCTTTCCAGAAAATCTGCCACACAGAAATAGACATCCATGGTAATATACTGCCTGAAAATATTGGACTGCAGTGCCTTGTTGCTGAGATCCCGGAAAAATTCTTCCACGAAGTAGACCACTTCCTCCCGGTCACCCTGTTTTAAGAATTCCTGGATTCTTGTGCGGTCGATCTGCTTTGGATTGACTTCCTTGATGTCAAAATTATCTTCCTTCTGCGCTTCCTCCGTCATATGTCCGCTGTCCAGGATCCGGCTGTCCTGCACCAGATATCTGTGGGCAAAAGCATGACTGGCCTGTTCAAAAGATGTCGGAAGCTCCCGCAGACGGTTCACCGGCTTGCCGATACCACCGAAATACCGCACATGTTCATAGCCTTCCATAATGTCCTTGATCTTTTCTATGTATTCCTGTTGCAGCAGCAATAGCTGTTCCTCGGAATCGGCTTTTAATAAGAATGCTTTTCCTTCCAGATTACGATCAAAGGTGATCACCGTCCTGCCGTCTTCCAGTCCCCGCAGTTCCTGTTCAATCCGGATCAGGCTGCCGGAATACTCATCCTGCGCATGACGCAGAGACTGGGTCTTGAACAGAATAATATTGTACCAGGGTGCCGACAGATCGATCCCCAGAATCTCTGCCGATTCCAACAGTTCTGCCACGGTGCTTTCTCCGGTGACCAGTTCCTGGAACAGTTTTTTCCGCTCTCTGAGATTGTTTTCCTCCATCTCCTGCAAATACCGCTCTCTGATCTGAATGGCTCTGTGCTTCTCCTCGATCTTCGCCGACAATTCATCCAATTCCGCCAGCAGTTCCTCACCATTGATGGGTTTGGACAGATACTGGGCCACTCCCAGCTTGATAGCTTCCTTGGCATATTCAAATTCCTGGTAACCGGACAGAATAATGATTTCTGTGTCCGGAAGCTCCTTGCGGATCAGACGGCTCAGTTCCAGGCCGTCCATAAACGGCATCCGGATATCGGTGATCACGATATCCGGACGCAATTTCTGGATCATGGGATAGGCCAGCTCTCCGTCGCCGGCCTCCCCACAGAACTCATAGCCATGAGCCTTCCAGTCGATATTATTTTTGATTCCTTCACGGATGACAAATTCATCCTCCACCAAAAACACTTTTAACATTTCTACGATACCCTTCTTCTATCTGCAGGTAACTTCTACCCGCAGATTCTGCCTGCAGATTTTTATTTCGTTCTCTGCAATACTATTTTCTATTATACACGAAAACAGATTTTTCGGGTAGCATATTTTAGCGGTAGAATACTTCTCCCAGCATCAGGTCTCTCTTCAGATCGCGGATCTTCGTATCCTTGTCGATGTATACAGCCTCGATGCCCATCATGGCTGCCCAGTCACCCATCTGCTCTGCGGTCAGATCGTAGGTAAATGCGGTATGATGTGCACCTCCTGCCAGGATCCATGCTTCCGCGCCGGTATACAGATCCGGTTCGGGAGTCCAGAAGTTGGTAGCGGTAGGAAGCTTCGGCATGGGTTTCTCCACTTTCTTGCAGTTCACATCGTTGATGATCAGACGGAAACGATTGCCCATGTCGATCAGGGAAGTAGCGATACCATGACCTTCCTTGGAAGTAAATACCAGTCTTGCAGGATCTTCTCTGTCTCCCATGGACAGGGGCTGGCACTTGATGCTGATGGGACCGTCCGCAATGGTGGGGCAGATCTCCAGCATATGGGCTTCCAGAATACCTTCCTTACCCTTGATCAGATTGTAGGTGTAATCCTCCAGCATGGAAGTACCCTTGGCATCCTTTTTGCCTGCGGTCATGATCTTCATCAGACGTACCATGGCGGCTACCTTCCAGTCACCTTCTGCGCCGAAGCCGTAGCCCTTCTCCATCAGTCTCTGAATGGCCAGTCCGGGCAGTTGCTTCAACGCACCCAGATCTCCGAAGTGGGTAACGATGGCCTGATAATTCTTCTCTTCCAGGAAACGTTCAAATCCCAGTTCGATCTGTGCCTGTACAGCCACATGTTTTTTAAACTCTTCGGGGTCTCTTCCCTCTAATAAAATATTATATTTCTCGTAGTACTCGTCTACCAGTGCATTGACATCGGATGCAGATACGGCATTTACACTCTCTGCGATCTCGTTTACAGGGTAAGCGTCTACTTCCCAGCCAAACTTGATCTGTGCTTCTACCTTATCACCTTCGGTTACCGCTACATTGCGCATGTTGTCAGCCACACGCATGACACGGATATGGCTGCTCTCCACCACGCCGACTGCAGTACGCATCCAGGATGCGATCTTGCCCTGTACCACAGGATCAGACCAGTGACCTACCACAACCTTACGCTCCATGCGCATGCGGGTCACGATATGACCGTACTCTCTGTCACCGTGGGCAGACTGGTTCTCATTCATGAAATCCATGTCGATGGTGTCATAGGGCAGTTCCTCATTGAACTGAGTATGGAAATGCAGCAGGGGCTTACGATACTCCTGTAATCCCAGGATCCAGGATTTTGCCGGAGAGAAAGTATGCATCCAGGTGATAACACCGGCACAAGTGTCATCCAGATTTGCTTCATTAAAAGTACGGCGGATCAGTTCATTAGTGATCAGGGTCGGCTTCCATACCACCTCATAAGGTAACACACCGGAAGCGTTCAGGGCATCCACGATCTTGTGAGAGTGCTCCGCTACCTTTGCCAGGCACTCGTCCCCATACAAGTCCTGTGATCCCGTACAAAACCAGAATTGATATTTTTTTGTCTGTAACATAAGTAATACCTCCTGTAGTTGAATACAATGATGTCGGGGTCAAAAGCCCCCGACTTTGATGCCTACGGATTGTTCCGTGCTACGCACTCCCACAATCCTACCCAATATTCGCATATCGTGGGATTATC
>ENA-OZVA01000196-OZVA01000196.1-human-gut-metagenome-genome-assembly--contig:-NODE-196-length-11906-cov-3.225635_pt1 | contig 11906 bp, 10 predicted proteins | sample MGYA00243440_ERZ654035 | MGnify/ENA primary metagenome ERZ654035 (study PRJEB26926, sample SAMN06164886) | human gut metagenome | biome: ENVO:00009003; feature: ENVO:2100002; material: ENVO:00002003...
GGTCTTTCGATGCGGAGGTTTCGTTGGCTGCGGTCGCCGTGACGGTGACCGTACCGTTGTTATCCCCGCCCTGGGGTGAGATCGTGAAGCCGTCGCCGCTCATGGTGGCCGTCCACGCGATGTTGGCCGTGACGGTCACGGTCGCCGTAGCGCCCGACGTCGAAGCCAGCACGAGGTTATCCTCGGGCGAGATGCCGAGCGAAGCCCCCGGAGCGACGAATGCGGCCACGTCCGAAGGCGTGGTCGGGATGACCTGTATGTTCTTGAAATTCTGTTCGGCGGTACCGAGCAGGGCGCCCGTCTTGTCGGCGATCGTGATCGCGGCGAAACCGGCGGCATCGGTTGCCGTAGCCATATAGCTCTGGACAGTCTCGCCTCCGGCGGCATCGAAGCGCACGACGCGCTTGGCGGAAGTCGCCCACGCCTCGCCGACGAACGACGACTGCGGCGTGAGGTTCGTGACCCGGACATACTGCCCCTGATAATTGCCCTCGTTGAGGGTCGCGGCCGAAAGCGTCGGCACGGCCACCTCGACGGCGGGATCGTCGGAGACGGTCACCACGACGTTCTTCAGCTCGCGCAGATTGCCGTAGGGCGCATACTGGGCAGCCGACAAGTCGAGCGTGACCTTCTTGCCGACGGGATATTTCGCGCTGTTATCGCGGGTAAACTCGGTCGTGCTGTAAAGAATGATGGCCGAGTTGGGCAGCGTGATGTTGTCGCCGACATAGAGCTTGCCGAAATTGTTGCCGCCCTCGTTGTTGGCGAGGATCACGGCGGGGATCGTCTTTTGGCTGTAATTCAGCTCTTCGGTACCGCTTTCGAGGCTCGGCCACGTGTTTTTGATGTAGGCCACCAGCGCGCTCACCTCGCCGGCCTTGGGCGCCTCGCCCTGCTCGATGGTGACCTCCTTCGTCCAATAGGCACCGTAGGCATTCTTCAGGTTGAACGAGAGCTTGGCGATACGCCCCACGTTGCTCGCGGGGATGGTGAATTCGACCGTAGCGTCGCCCGAGCCCTGCGTCGCGGAGGGTGTAACCCAGTCGCTGCCCTCGAGAACTTCGAGCGTCCAGGGACGGTTGCTTTTTACGGTGAATGCGGAGGCGCCTTCCGGGGCACCGTCGGCATTGAACGTAAGCACATCGGGGGTGACTTCGAGATAAGGCATCCCCTTGTCGTCGTTATCGTCCACACATGAGGCCAGGGCCACGGCGGCAAAGAACGCCGTGCCGGACAATAACTTCCAAAAGTTCGATTTTTTCATAGAAGCGTTTATTTTAGACAGGAATGAATGAATTTCCTAATTTCCTGTATATCCGCTTCAAATCGAATGCCAAGGAATGCCTTTCAACCGCCGGATGGCTCCGGCAGGCATAAAAAAATATATCCCGCAAGCGGGATATATTCAGCGGACGGGCCGATTGATGCCACGTCCGGTCGTAGGGTGCGCGTCAGCGTATTCTATCGGCGGCACGTACCATCAGTTCGTCGCGGAAAACAGCCCGTGCAGCGAGGTAGGCGAACAACAGGCACACGAGCGGCAGTGCGATGGCGGGCCGGAAACCCTGCGTATGGAACGAAAGTTCGGAAAAGACCCGCCAACTGAGGAAATAATAGGCCGCTTCCATAACCGCAGAACCGATCAGCAGCACGATCTCCACGACACAGAGCCGGATCTGGAGCAGACGGCGTTTGAACAGGAAGATCGTAATGAAAGGCAGTACGCAGGCCAGTGCCAGCACGACGCCCATGTAGACGGTCGACTGTACGGCCTCTCCGGCCGAGGTCTGCAGGGAAAAGGCATAGAGCCGGAACTCACCCGCATCGCCCGCGAACCAAGCCAGCGGGGCAAAGAGCGTAACGGCCATGAGCGCCGTGACGATGAGCAGATGGAGTGTTTGGATTCGTTGTATCATAATTATTTACAAAGTTTTATCAATCAGGTATTTATTCCTGTCCGACGAACCCCGGTTGATGAGCTCGCCCAGGAACCCCGCCAGGAACAACTGCACGCCGAGGATCACGGCGAGGATCGCCAGGTAAAAGAGCGGCTGGTCGGTGACCGGACGCAGCGACAGCCCGTGCATCTGTTTCCAGATCTTTGCGGCGATGATCCACACCGTAGTCCCGCCGCCGATAAGGAACATGAGCGTTCCCAGACTGCCGAAGAAATACATCGGCGAGCGGCCGAAATGCGTCATGAACAGCACGGTGATCAGATCCAGGTAGCCTTTCACGGTACGTTCGAGGCCGAACTTCGAACAGCCGTATTTGCGGGCGTGGTGCTCGACGGCCTTTTCGCCGATACGGCGGAACCCGGCCTGTTTGGCCAGAATCGGAATGAAACGGTGCATTTCGCCGTAGACCTCGATCGACTTGACGACCTTGCGGCGGTAGGCCTTCAGCCCGCAGTTGAAATCGTGGAGTTTGATACCCGAGACCCGGCGCGCCGTCCAGTTGAAGAATTTGCTCGGCCAGCGTTTGCCGACCGGGTCGCGGCGCTTCTTCTTCCAGCCGGATACCAGGTCGTACCCTTCTTCGAGGATCATGCGGCGCAGTTCGGGGATTTCGTCGGGCGAATCCTGCAGGTCGGCATCCATCGTGATGACGACCTGGCCTTCGGCGGCGGCCAAACCGCAGTACAGGGCTGCCGACTTGCCGTAATTGCGGGCGAAGCCGATGCCGCGGATCGCCGGGTACTTCTCCCTGAGCGACTCGACAACCTCCCAGGAGCCGTCGGACGAACCGTCGTCCACGAGTATCACCTCGTAAGCATAGCCATGCGACACGGCAACGCGGTCGATCCATGCCACCAGTTCGGGCAGGGACTCGGCCTCATTGTAGAGCGGTACTACGACGGATATGTCCAGTTTATTATTCACGGTATGCCTCTATTCGCTCAGCGGGGTGTCAAACGGTTTGGGCGCACGCGACAACACGCCTGCAATGATAAGGCCGAAAACGGCACCGAACAGGATGCTCAGGAAAGTTACAGCCCACAGGGTTCTTAAAAAGGAGGGTTCGGGGGTATTCTGCATCTGGTCGAACATCTGCGACAGCATGGATTCCATGTTGGCCGGCACCCCGCCGTTCCGCCCTATATAATCGGATAATGCGGCTGTGGTACGCTCCGTATAGTTGGCGTAACCGATGAAAAAGTGCATGTAAAGGTATTGCACGATACCGACGATGAGCCCCGCAACGGTCGAGACGGAGAGGATGTAAGCGTATCCCTGACCGAAGGAGAAACCCTCCTCTGCGGTATACATCATCGAATACCGGCGCGTGAAACGGTGCAGCAGATAGTAATGCAGTACGACGACGGCAATCCATTCGATTGCGTACAGGCCGAAACTAGCCGAAATCTGCAATCGGGTTTCCAACATGAACGAGACGGCCAGCAGGGCGCCTATGATCGCGCCGTACTTGGCGACATCTTTCCAGAAATTCGTTTTTTCCATATACAGTTTATATTTGATCTCATTGCAGTTCCCCCTTGCCTTCGCGCAGGATTTCGGGCTCGTCGCCCGTAAGGTCTACGACCGTCGTGGGGATGTTGTCCCCCATGCCGCCGTCGATCACGAGTGCCACGTCGCGGCCATAGCGCTCATGGATCAGTTCGGGATCGGTGGTATACTCCACGACCTGATCGTCGTCCTTCACCGACGTGGTGACGAGCGGGCAGCCCAGCGCGGCGACGATGGCGCGGGATATGGCGTTGTCCGGAATACGGATACCGATCGTACGGCGCTTTTCAAGCGCCTTGTCGGGCACGCGCGAGGATGCCGTGAGCACGAACGTGAAGGGCCCCGGCAGATTCCGTTTCAGGATCCGGAACGCCGTGTTGTCCACGCGGCAATACTCCGCCACCTGGGCGATATCCCCGAAGACCACCGAAAAGGCTTCGGCATCCTTACCCTTCATCCGCCGCAGGCGTTCGATGGCCTTGGACGAATGGAGCGAACAGCCGAAAGCATAGACGCTGTCGGTCGGATAGATGACGATCCCGTCGTGGACGAGCACGTCGACCACCTTCCGCAATTCCCGCCCCGAGGGGTTCTGTTCGTAGATCTTCGTAAGCATTAGGACAAATGTACGAAAAATTATTTAATCTTGCGCCGGTTCAGTTCGGCGCTGTAAGCCCGGGCATTGGCATTGTGCTCGCGGAGCGTCCGTGCGAAGTTGTGGTAGCCGTCGAACGTCGCCCGCGCACAGAAGAAAAGGTAGTCATGCTCCTCGAAATTGAGCACGGCGTCGATGGCGTCGATGCCGGGCATGCAAATCGGCGAAGGCGGCAGCCCCTTGTTCCGGTAGGTATTGTAGGGCGACTCGTATTTCAGGTGTTTGTGCAGGATGCGCCGCAGTCCGAAGTCCTGCATGGCATACTTGACCGTCGGATCGGCCTGCAGGGGCATCCCCTTGCGCAGGCGGTTGACGTACACCCCTGCGATACGGGGCATCTCGTCGGTCTTGCGGGTCTCCTCGTAGACGATCGATGCGAGGGTCATGACCTCGAGCCGGCTCAGACCGCTGCGTTCGCGCAGGGCGTCGCGCCCGGGCGTCCAGAAACGGTCGTACTCGCGCTTCATGCGCTGCACGAACTCTTCGGGGGTCACCGTCCAGTAGAACTCGTAGGTGTTGGGGATGAACATCGAAAAGAGCGTCACGCTGTCGAAACCGACACTCCGTGCCACTTCGGGCGAAGTCAGCACCCGCATGATCGCCGTAGAGTCGGCGTCGATCTGCCGGGCGAGTTTCTGCGCGAGCTGCGCCGGGATGCGGGCATTGTTGATCGAAACCCGCACGGGGGTTTGAAGCCCCAGTTTGAGCATCCGCGCCACCCGGATCACGCTCATCCCGGGTTCCAGCACGTAATGGCCGGGCTTGAACGTCTCCGGCAGATTGATGCGCCGGGCATAGAGGCCGAAAGCCCAATGGTGCCTGAGCCGGGGCAGCAAGGAATCGGTGAGGCTTTGGTAGTCGGCACGGCTGCCGATATAGAGGTCGCGCTCCGCGCGTACGGCATTCCCGTAAAATTGCTGCCGCAGGACAACCCCCGCGACAAGCAGGCAGGCAAGGCAGGCGAAAAGGATATAGCGAAAAGTTTTTTTACGCATCGGGCCGAAATTTTTTGCAAAGATATAAAAAATTCCTACTTTTGTGCCCGGGTGAGTCTTATACGACCAGCTCCTACAGAATCCCCCAGGCGAGGAATCGAGCAAGGGTATGTGGTCGTAGCGGTGCGATATAAGGAGCTCACCCTTTTTTCGTTATGCGGTGTCCGGGACTATGTGACCCGGGCATCGCTTTTTTGCTCCGTCTCGGTATGAAAAAAACGTCTACGAACAAACCTGCCGTCGGCATAAAATCCCATCGTATTGTGCTGCCGGTAAAAAGGTTGCATACCGAATGCAGCAGCCGGTCAGTGCATTCCAGCAAAGGCATAAAAAACGGGACAAAGATGTCCCGAGCGGCATTATTCCGGCATTTTACTTCGAATAGGCGATCAGCAACTGGTTGACGACGCTGACGAAAACATAGCAGATGACAAAGATGGAAACCCCGCGCCACCCCTTCATATTGGCCGAGACGAGATAGGCGAAACAGCCCCAGACCATCGACCAGACCATCGAGACCGACAGCAGGATCACGATCAGGTTATACCCTGCGAGCTTCATCACCTCGCAGGCGCTGCGGGGCTCGCAGACAAGCCCGCCCAGCCATTTCGAAGGCACGCTCAGCACCCCGAGTATGACGATCGTGGGCAACATGGCAAAAAGGTTCGTGGCAAAGATATCGACTGCGCGGATACGCGACGGCGAGAAGAGCAGGGCCAGCACGTAGAGCAACAGCGAAAGGGGAATCCACAACAGCAGGTTCGAAGAGAGGATCGTGACGATCTTCGACAGATCGTCCCCGACAGGCCAGCTCACCGCCGTCAGCAGGCAGATGGAAAAAAGAGTCCCGGCAAGGCCCCAGCCGAGCGCTTTCCCGGTAGAAAGGTATTCAAACGGGTTAAGAATCCTGTTCATCGCCTTCAAATTGATTAAGTTGAGCAATTATGTCGTCCAAACGGTTGCGTACCGTAGGGTAACTGAGCCCTAATTTCTGCGCCATCTCCTTCAGGGAGCCGCTGCTTTTTACGAAATCGAGCACGAATTGCTGGTCGGGAGCCGAAAGCTGCATCATCACCGGGAGGTTGTAGTCGCCTTCGATATGCGTATCGCATCCGTTGCAATGCATCGCTTGTACGCTCAATCGTTTACCGCAGGAGGGGCATATCTTGGGGAGGTTCTTCAGTGCCATATAAGTTCAAAAAGTTGTATTTATGCCATGTCAGGTTTCACAAAATTAATATATTTTTTCAATATATCACACAAATGTGCAAATTCCTGCAAAAACCGACGGCAACAGCAACAGCTGCGCGTCACAGACCGGAGGTGGGATTTCAGAAGTTGGCTTTCACCCCGACCGTGAAATTTGCCCCGTATTCCGGATACCACGGGTATTGGTACAGGCGGCGGTTGATCAGGTTGCGGCCCTCGGCGAAGAGCGTAATGCGTCCCGAAACCTTCCAGTCGAAATTGACCCGCAGGTCGGCGGCAAAGGGCACTTCGACACTGCCGAAACTCTCCGCCCCGGATGCTGCATCCAACTGGTAGTCGGACCATTTTCGGGTGCTTTGCAGCCAGATACCCGCGCCGAACGAAATCTTGCGGCCGTCGAAGTGGGCGGAAAAATTGCCATCGAAAGCCGGGGCACCGTTATGGAGTTTGGTCTCGTCGTCGTTATAGATATAGCCGTGCACGCCCAATTCCGTCCGGAAACTGCTCGCGGGACGCCACGTCACCTCGCCGTTGAACGACAAGACGGTTTGGCGGGCCATCGACGGCAGCATGGTCAGCCCGGCGGCAAGAATATCGCTCCCCTGCACGACATCGGCACTATACCAGTAAAGGTGGTTGTCACGGATCGAGAACCCGGCATAGGCCCGGTAGTCGAACTTCCCGCGCCAGATACTGCCCCCGATACCGAAGCGGCCGTTGTAATCGACCGAACTCTTAGTCCCGAATACGGGATTCAGCAAATAGGGATTCAGCTTCGTAAGCGAGCGGTAGCTGTTGTCGTCGACGCTCCCGTCCATCTCGAAGAACGGGCACAACCCGTCCGTACCGAGGTTCAGGTTCAGCCGCACGAAGGGGAGGATGTAGTTCTCCGCCTCGACGGATTTAATCTTGTCGTGGTAATAGTCCGCACCCGCTTCGAGGCGTACTACCCCGCCCTCGATACCGTAACGCAGCGCAGCATGTATCCGTTGCTGGTTATATTCGTCGAGGGCCTTCTGCCCCGCAAGGCGCTCGTAGCCCACTTCGGCAGCCAGGCGGTGACGCCCGAAACCGCGGGCGATCTTCGCATGGGTTTCCAGTGTGGTCTGGCGGGCCTTGTCGTTATAGTCCGGCCACTCGGAATGGTCGAAAAACATGCCGCCCCGGATGGCGATTTCGAAATTCACGCGGCTCAGATCCTGGAAATCGTCGCCGAAGCGCACCGCAATGTTCGCATCGCCGTAATCGGCCATCGAACCGGGTACGGCATCGGCAGAGAAGTCCGGCGCGAGGTACATACCGTAGCGGTGGTACATGCGGTTCTCGTAGGAGAGGTCGCCCTCGAGCACGTGGCGGCCGAAATATTTACCTGCAGCGGCGCCGATACGGTTGAGCATCCGCGTCGAATTGTTCTTGACGCCAAAGTCGTTCCCGATCTTGGAATAGCGCCCCTCGTGGTTGACATAGCCCACCACATACCCCGTCCCGGGGTTCTGGCTCGAAGCATAGAAATCCAACACCGAATTGAACGGGTAGCCCATCCCGGCCTTGAGGTAGAAAGGCAGCGGGCGGTTGAATTCCCAGTAGGTTACCGTCGCAGGGCGGATCGGCCGCGTGGCGAGGGTCGTCTGCAACGACAGCGGTGTGATCGTATAGTCGATCTCGGGACGCATCTTCACCGTATCGGTCATGTCGGGCACGACGGCGAGTTTCGACGCCCCTTCCACACTCGGCACATAGGCCTTGGTCACTTCGACCCGTTTCTCGACCTGCGCGCTCGCGCCCCAGGGCAATGCCGCCATCAGCGCGGCTACAAACAACATGCGTTTCATCGTCAGTTCAGTTTTGCGATCCGTTCCTTGGCTTCATCCACGATCCCGTCGTCGGCAGGCGAATAACCGTCCGCGACGCTCTGGTAGGTCGCCCGCGCCTGGAAATTGTCTCCCTTGCGGACATAGACGTCGCCCAGCAGGATGAAGGCCTTGGCCAGCCAGTAGGCCTGGGGTTCCCGTTCGGAATAGGCGAATATCGCCTTCTCGGTCTTGTCCATATCGCCCTTTTCGAAGGTGTCCTCCAGCACGTAATAGGCAGCGGCGGAACCCTCCTTCGAGCGGACGTCCGCGGCCAGTTCCCTGTAAAGCTTCACGGCATCGGCACGGCGATCCTGCTGCCGCAGCAACTCCGCCCATGCGAATTTCGATTCGCGCAGCGCCACGGCCCCGGCATCGGGATGCGCGGCGACATCGGCAGCCATCGCCTCGATTTTCGAAGCGTCGCCCCCGGCCAGCGTGGCGCGCACGTAGCCCGTCATGGCATCCTCGCGCCCGGCCACCGTCGTCGTGACGTCGTACAGCTTGCGGAATGCGGCGGCGGCCTCGTCGTAACGCTTGTCCTCATAGGTCAGCTCCGAAAGTTTTTCGAGCACCGTGACCGAATACTGGTTCGTACCCTGCCCGGCCAGTTCGGTGAGGGTTTCGATGGCATCGCCGCGCTCGCCCGTGCGGAGGTAACAGTCGCTCAGGAAATAGAGGGCATCGTTCAGGTAATACCCCTTGGGGTAGCTCCTGACATAACTGCGCAGCGATTTGGCGGCAGCGTCGGTCTGCCCGGCCAGGTAAAGTTTCTGGGCGGCGGCGAACGACAGCGAGTCGCGCGACACGGCTGTCAGGTCGCTCTCCATGCCCACCCTGGCGGCATAATCGAAATAGTCGTCGACCTTGCCGTCCGAGACATAGATCTCGCGGATACCCTGCATGGCCCCTTTGGCTTCGGACGACTGCGGGGCCGTCTCGACCACCATGTCGTAATATTTCAGCGACTTTTCCTTGTCCCCCAGGTTGAGGTAGGCGAGCCCCAGGTCGGCAAGCGCCTGTGCACGGCGCGGCGACGAGGGATAGTCGGCAATGAACCGTTCCAATTGTCCGGCACCTTCGGCATAGCGTTCCTGCGCGATATAGGAACGGCCGAGCTCGTACGAGGCGGCATCGACATAGTCGCCCTGCCCTGCGGCAACGATCTGCCGCAGCGCCTGCAGCTTGGGCTCCGTGCGCCCGAGGATGCCGAGCGTCACGGCGCGTTTATACTGTGCGTAATAGCGTTCGGGGGTGTTCAGCGCAACGGCACGGTCGTAATCCCCTACGGCCGCTTCGAATTCGCGGTCGGAATAGCGGATGTCGCCCAGCCGGTTGTAGGCATCGGCGCGGTAGCGGTCGCGGGCCGGATAGGCTTCGAGGAACTTCTCGAACGAACTGCGCGCTCCGGCCATGTCCTTGCGCGAGAAATCGCAGTAGCCGAGGTTGTAGAGCGCCATGGCATATTCGTCCTCGCTGCGGGGGGCACGCTTCAGATAGGCGTTGTATTTGGCCGCAGCGACCGTATAGTCGCCTTGTGCGAAGGCGATTTCGCCCTGCCAGAAGGAGTTGAGCGCACTGTATTTGGGGCTGACATTGATGGCCGCGGATTCGGCCAGGTAACGCTGCGCGGCACGCATGTCACCGGCGCTGTACGCCTCCAGACCGCGGAAATAGGTGATCTTTTGCAATGCGGCACGGATGTCGGCATCCTGTGTCGGGAAGGATTTGATGGCCCGGTAAGCCGCGTCGTAATCGTTCGAATTATAGTAGGCCGCGATCAGCAGCGAACGGGCTTCGCCCACGCGCGGAGAATCGGGATATTGTCCGACATAGCGCGTCAGCACGTTGATCGCGCCGTTGAAGGCACCGCCGCCCAGCTCGTATTGCAGTTTGCCGTAGTTGAACAGCGCGTCTTCGGCGATGGCCGGATCGAGCTTGTCGTCCGCTGCCATGGCGAACGACTGCATGGCCGCCTGTTTATCCCCGGCACGCAGGTAGCAGTCGGCCAGGTGGTACGAGGCATTCTGCGTCAGTGCATCCTCGGCACCGCAGGCCTTGCGCAGGAACTCCACGGCCTCGGGATAGCGTGCCGTGCGGTAAAGCGAGAAGCCCATCAGGTAGCTGCCGTCACGGTCGAGTTCGCCGCCGGCAGCCGTAAAGGCGTCCAGGTGCCCGATGGTCTTGTTATAGTCGCCCAGGTGAAACCACGATTCGGCGATGATACGCTCCAGTTCCTGCCGGCGTTCGGGCACGGCACGGCGCGCCAGTTCGTCGCCGTGTTCGACGACATAGCGGTAGTTTCCGTCGCGGAATTCGATCTGCAGGAGGTAATACGGCACCACGGCGCGGTAGGCATCGCTGCGCTGCAAGGCCGTGAAGCCCTGCTTCGCACGCCCGTAGCGCCCCTGGGCATAGTCGATATAGGATTTGTAATAGAGTGCGTGGTCGGCATACTCGCTCTGGGGGCCGATGCGGTCGAAATAACCGAACGCCTTGTCGTAATTGCCTTCGATGAACTCGACATAGCCCATGCGGATGTCGTACTGTTCTTTGCGCGAGCGGCTCAGCGCCTTGTAATCGGTCTTTGCGAAAGCCTCGCGGGCACGCCTCATATCGCCCTCGGCGCAATAGAGCGACCCCAGCGAAAACCGCACGTCGTTGGCGTAGACCGAACCGGGATAACGCGCCTCGAAATCGCGGAGCGCCCCTTCGGCATCGCGGCTGCCCAGTTCGACGGCACAGGCCGCCAGGTAGAAATCGACCGTCTGCGCCGCGACACGGTCGGAAGGCGCGAGCACGTCCCGGGCCCGGAGGAACTCATGCCGGGCATCGCTCCAGCGGCCATAGTCGAACAACGACCGTCCGCGCTCGATAAAGGTCTCACTTTCGGGCACCCCGGCCTGCACCCGCAGGGTGCATACCGCGCACAGCGCGAGGGTCAGCAACAAGCTCAGTTTTTTCCGCATACGCACATAAATTCTTACAAAGGGCAAATATACGAAAATTTGCCTTCCCCGCATACCCCTGCCCCAAATATACCGGTATAAAACCGGAACCGACACCCCGGCGGCGCCCGGGAAGGTTTGCATCTGTCGAAAATTATCCATACCTTAGCCGGGCCGTTACGTCCTTAACTCACTCAAAATGAAATTGCGTCTCTTCCACCGTAACAAGCCCGCCGGAATACAGGTTCCGGCCGTATGCGACACGCTCAGCCGGGTTTCCGTCGCCTGCATCGAACTGACGCCCGAAGGGGAATTAACGGATATCAACATGCAGGCATACAAGGTACTCCGCCTCGGGGGGGGGATTTTTCCCATCCGCTGAGGATTTCCGACCTGTTCTCCGTCTGCCAATACCAAAAAGACCTTTTGCCCGCTATTTTCGAGGGGCTGCAGCAACACAGGGACTGCGGCGACCTGCCGCCGCGGACGTACATCCGGCTCCGCAGGCACCAGCTGAAATTCCACATCGAAGGCCGCTTCGTCGGCCAATACGACCGGCACAGGAAGTTGCGCCGGATCGTGTTCCTGTTCCGGGACACCGAGGAGGAAATATCCCGGAAGTTCATCCTCGACACGGCGTTGTCGCAGACGAAAATCTTTCCGTGGTTCTTCGACCCTGACAGCAACCTGCTGACCATCGACCGACGCTGGTTCGCATACCTGGGGCTCCCGAATGACGGCGACACGATCAGTGCCGAAACATTTTTCAGCCTCGTCCACCC
>ENA-OZVA01000235-OZVA01000235.1-human-gut-metagenome-genome-assembly--contig:-NODE-235-length-11268-cov-4.919825_pt1 | contig 11268 bp, 10 predicted proteins | sample MGYA00243440_ERZ654035 | MGnify/ENA primary metagenome ERZ654035 (study PRJEB26926, sample SAMN06164886) | human gut metagenome | biome: ENVO:00009003; feature: ENVO:2100002; material: ENVO:00002003...
CTGCTTTCTTGCTGTCTACGCTTGTCAGATGCCGTTACCGGCATCATCCCAAGACTCGCTATTATCTGGTTGGCTAAACCTTGGATAAACCGGAATCCCACCGGCTTGACTACACACCCTTAGCTGGGCGCACAACTGGATGTGGTCAAATTCGACAGAAGCCTTTTACTGATGGCGGATCAGGATGCCAATTCCCGCTTCATGCTGGATTACTTCTCTACCGCCTTTGAGCGTCTGGGTTACAAGGTACTGTACGAAGGTGTAGAGACCGATGCCCAGGAAGAACTGTGTATCATCAGTCATGCAGATTATTTACAGGGCTATAAGTTCTCCAAGCCGATTCCCATTGAAGAATTGCCCCGGTTCCTTACGCGGGGCTGATATTGCGATTGCCGCATCCATTATTATTCCGGACACCGCTTCTGCGGTCCCCGCATACACAATAAAAATCCCGAAGGCCTTTCACAGTCTCCGGGATTTCTCTTTGCTTAACTTTATTTATCTTTTGTATCTTGCGCTTATATTAAGCAGCCTTCTTAGCCTTCTTCTCTTTCATCTGCTTAGCGAAGGTCTGTGCGCCTTCCACTACCAGGAAGATTGCCAGCACTGCCATTGCAGTTGCGAAGAACAGCTGGAACCAGTCACCCCATGCAGCGGTGCCGGCGCCGATAGCCTTACACTTGTTGATTACAGTGATCACCAGGCTGGTCAGGGTTGCAGCAAGCATGAATACCATAGGGAAGTAGAACATCTTGTTGTTCTTACCAACTTCACCCAGCCATGCAGCTACTGCCATCAGTGCGATACCTGCCAGCAACTGGTTGGCTGCACCGAACAGACCCCAGATCTGGCTCAGAGACAGACCACCCAGGATACAACCGATCAGTACCATAGAAACAGTACCGAACAGAGGATGAGCCAGCACTTTACGTGCGCCCTTGGCATCCTTGTAGGTAGCCTCGCCTTCCTTCAGGAACAGCTCGGAGAACATGAAACGGCTCAGACGGGTACCGGTATCCAGACTGGTCAGCGCGAATACGGATACAGACAGAGTTAATAGTGCGTAAATGGTGCCATATGCCTTGGAAGTCTCGGTACCGAACATGGATGCGATACCTGCAGCGAATGCAGCTGCGGGAGATCCGAACTCACCGTTTAAGTACTTCTGATATACTGCACCGACTGCTACCAGAGCGATGATACCCAGAGCAGACTCGATCAGCATGGAGCCGTAACCGATTGCCTTGGCATCCTTCTCGTTCGCTAACTGCTTGGAAGAAGTACCGGTAGCGATCAGGCTGTGGAAACCGGAACATGCACCACATGCTACAGTGATGAACAGCATAGGGAACAGGGTCTGTCCTGCCTTGGGCTCCCAGCTAGTGAAAGCTGGAATATCGAAAGCAACAGTACCGGTGAAAGCACCTGCAACCACACCGATGAATGCCAGACCGATCATAGCGTACAGCAGGAAGCTGGACAGATAGTCACGGGGCTGTAACAGGATCCATACGGGAACCAGGGAAGCTACAGCGATGTACACACCTACGAATACGATCCATGCGATACGGTTCATTGCAAAACCAACGTTCAAGCCAAGAACAGTGATCAGTACGATACCGATGATGCCACCGATGGTAGCGGGCAGAGTCTTGACACCCATTCTGTTGGTCACATAACCATAAATAACAGCCAGAACGATAAATAACAAAGAGATCATAGCGGTAGACTGGTTACCGGTAGGATTGGTCACAAAACCGAAAGCGGTCTTGCCGGCTTCGTCTGCCACAGTCAGGAAAGTACCTGCCACGATGTTAACGAAGGAAGCGATTACCAGAATCAATACCAGAAGTGCGAAGATGATGAAAAGCTTCTTTGCTCTGGATCCCATGGAATCCTCGATGATCTCACCTACAGATTTACCGTCATGTCTGATAGATGCGAATAAAGATCCGAAGTCCTGCAGACCGCCGAAGAAAATACCACCGATAATACACCACAGGAATACGGGAACCCATCCGAAGATGGAAGCCTGGATCGGTCCGTTGATCGGGCCTGCTCCGGCGATAGAGGAAAAATGATGTCCCATAAGTACGGCGGGCTTTGCTGCAACATAGTCTACACCATCCTCCTTCTCAATAGCAGGAGTCTTCTTGGTAGGATCAATGCCCCACTGTTTTGCCAGCCAGGAGCCATAGAACACATAGCCGGTAAACAATAATACGATAGCGGCCAAAACAATTAATAATGCTGTCATTTGTGTTTCTCCTTTTCTTATACACAGATTTCATTTTTCGCAAATACACGAATTGCTCCGCTAAAATCCGCTCTCGCAATTCTAAAACTGTTCGGAATCCGTTAATTTACTGCTTCCTCACAGTTTTTGGGTCCATAAATTCAAATATCTTACCATGCAAGCATGCACGATATTTGGAATTTCTGTCCCTTGTATTTACTGTATTGCCTTTTTCACGAGCTTCTTCAGAATCTGTCCGTGGCGGTTGTGGACGATCCGACCCGAAGATAACTCGGCGACAATCAAACGGTAATTACTCCAGCCATGAAATCCCCAGAGGTAACTCTGATAATGCTTGCACTTTTTCACCTGTGTAAGCGCATCCTCCTCTGCATGACCGGTCAGAATGATCAGGACAACATCGCTGTTCCGATGATTGGATGAGGGCTGCACGTTGGCAGTTCCCCGTTCCCAGGCGATGGAGTCCAGTTCCAGAAGGCGATCCTTTGATAAAGATTCCTCTGTGGCAAAATACACAGTCTCGTTGGTGTCAATATCTGCCACCTTAGCTTTCTTGATCAGAAAGTACTGCTCATTATGGGATCCGAAGATTGCTTCGGCTGCGAATGGCGGTTCTACAGCCTCTGTTTTGATATTGTAGTAGGTCTGATAAGATCGCAGGACGCGTTCCAGCGCTTCCCCGGGAGTAAGTGTCTTTTGTAATTCCATTCTGCTTTCCTTTTAAGCATGCGTAATCGATTACATTTACGTTCATGCTATCGATAGCTTTAGCACGTCGAAGTGTCAAATGCAACGGATTTTTTAGCATTTCTTTACACTTTTTTATAAATACATACTTTATCGTTATATGTTAGTCCTCTGACAGCTTTTTTCCAAGGTGCAAATTTAACCTATATACCATTACAAATTTAATCTCTTTATCTGGATAAAGTTATTGACTTTTGTTGGGTAACCGGAAATCATTCTAAAAAAAGCAGCCGATTTTCATCAGCTGCCGATTTTTAGGAATGATTCTTCTCTTCCTTGATCTCCCAATGGATCAGGAAAGTCAGTGCCGCACGAAGTCCGATGATACCGGCTACGGTAACGATCTCCTTCCAGTCTCTGACAATAACGGTCTTAAGGATCTCACTGCACAACTTGAATTCCAGCCCTACAGCAAGCCCCTGCGCCAGGGTGATCTTCATATCCGGCACCCGCCGCACATAATTATAAAACCCTTTCAGACCGGAGAGAATAATAACGATCACTCCGACAAATTCAAAGAACAGTATTGCCACCTGGACAATATTGTTCATCACGTTTTCCAGGAATTCAATGATAAGCTCTATGTGGAACATGCACAGCCCCCCGCTTTTCTTACACTTCTTTTTTCATTGTAGCGTATCCAAAAAGGGCGTGCAAGATGTATCTTTATCTTTTTATCAGCTATTTTTCTTCTGTTTTCAATAATTCCTGCATAGTATGCCAGCCAAGCACCGCGCATTTTACCCTGGCAGGCATGTGGGCGATATCCTGCAATACGGAGGCTTCCTCCAGTTCGTCCCGCTCTTCCTCGGTAATACTTCCCTTGATCATCTTGAGGAACAGGTCTGCCAGATGCAACGCTTCCTCCTTGCTTCTGCCAATGACCAGCTCCAGCATCATGTCCGCGGAAGCCTGGGAAATGGCACAGCCGTCGCCTTCGAAGGCACCGTCAACTACCACACCATCCTCCACTTTCAGCTCCAGAAAAATGTCATCACCACAGCTGGGATTAACGCCCTCCAACACCAGATTTGCATCCTCCAGCTTGTGCTTGTGATACGGATGCAGATTGTGCTCCGTCAGGATTTCATTATAAAATGTCTTATTCTCCATAGCCCATCTGTCTCCTTATCTTTGCAAGGCTTTCTAAAAATGCCTGAATCTCTTCTTCCGTATTGTAGACACCCAGGCTTACTCTGGTGGTGGACAATACTTTCAAATGTTGCAATAACGGCTGGGCACAATGATGTCCCGCCCGGACCGCGATATGATCCGCATCCAAAATAGAAGCCACATCATGGGGATGCACACCGTCCAGTTTGAAGGTCACAATGCCGTGATGGTCTTCTGCTTTCTGTGAGCCCAGAATGTGTACTGCGGGAATCTCTTTCATGCCATCCATCAGCATGGCTGTCAGCTTCGCTTCTCTCTCTTCGATAAAGTCAAAACCGATCTTCTGCACATACCGGATTGCCTCTGCCAGTGCATAGGCTCCGGCACCGTTTACCGTTCCTGCTTCGAACTTATGTGGCACTTCCGCCCACACGGCTCCGGTACGGCTGACGGAATCGATCATTTCCCCGCCGCACAGGAAAGGAGGCATCTGCTCCAACAGTTCTCTCTTCGCATATAACGCACCAATTCCCATGGGAGCATACATCTTGTGTCCGGAAAATGCCAAAAAATCCACATCCAGATCCTGTACATCCACTGCCATATGGGGAACGCTCTGGGCTCCGTCTGCCACGAAATAAGCGCCTGCCTCATGTGCCAGCTGCGCAAAACGCTTGATATCATTTTTGCAGCCCAGCACATTGGATACCTGGGTCATAGCAACGATCTTCGTTCGTTCGCTCAGTGCCTCCTTAAAAGCTTCCTCGGTATATTTTCCGTCTTCGGTGCACTCCAGATACTTCACCACTGCTCCGGTTCTGGCTGCCGCCTGCTGCCAGGGCAGGAGATTGCTGTGGTGCTCCATAATGCTCACCAGGATCTCATCTCCCGGTTTCAGTACCAGTGAGCCGAAACTGTAGGCCACCAGATTCAAGCCTTCCGTGGCATTGCGGACGAAAACGATCTCCGCCGCCTCTCTGGCATTTAAAAACTCCCGGACCGTCTCTCTGGCTTCTTCGTATTTTTCGGTTGCCGCCTCTCCCAGCTCGTATAATCCGCGCAGGGGATTGGCATTGTATTTTTCATAAAATGTTCTCTCTGCCTCCAGAACACAGGACGGCTTCTGGGAAGTCGCCGCCGTGTCCAGATAAATCACATCGTTACTCATAAGCAGAGGAAAATCCTTACGGATCTCGCTGATTGAAGTCGTCATACTTCCTCCTGTTATCTTACTCTTCCGCTTCCTCTTCTTCCCCGGCTCTGCCAAGGAACTCCTGTACCTTAGCCCGTGTAGCTGCATCAGGAATCTTGCGGCAGACCGCATCCACCTTGGCCATAGCCATCATCTCATAGATCTGCTCTCTGTTCATGCTGCGGCTCTCCAGGTAGAACAGCAGCTCATCGTCCAGTTTGCCAATGGTGGCGCCGTGATTACCTTCCACATCTTCCTCCGCACAGAGGATCAGGGGAATGGTCTGGTTCACCACATCGTTGGATAATAACAGTACATCCTCTTTTTCATTGCCTACTGCACCTTTAGCCCCCCATTTGAAATCAATGGTGCCACGATACAGCTTGAAAGCATGATCCCGCAGAACGCCGCCGGCCTGCATATTGCTCTGGGTCTTTTTGCCTTCATGCACAGCTACATAATTCATATCCAGTCTTCCGTCACCGCCCACGATATAAGCGGTGTCGGCATTCAGGCTGCTCTCTCTGCCCTGTAAGGTAGTCTTGCATCCAAGGTAAGTATTCTTTCCGCCGAGGATCAGCTGGATCACTTCCAGGGAAGCCTTCTCTTCACACAGGGCTCCGATATCATTCATAAAAGTAAAATCACTGCCCAGTCTCTGCACCTGGATCAGCCGGAGCTTCGCTCCTTCTTCCAGATACAGTCTGGTGGATACTGCCGCCTGCCCTGCTGCCTCCCTGTCGGAAGCAAAATCCTGGATCACAGTGATTTCACTGTTTTTCCGGGCTCTCACTGCTACGGCACCGGCCTGTAAACTATTTTGTACGTAGGTATAATCCAACAGCAACGGCTGTGCTTCTGTGGTTTCCTCAGACGCCTCATAATGTTGTGCCTTCACTCCCGCTGCTGTCAGAAGACCGTCCATGTCCTCTCCCATGCCGGATGGGATGCCTGCAAAATCCGCATTCCAGGGCTGGGATCCCTCATTTTCTGCTGTTGTTATTTTTTCCGGCAGGCTTACCTTTACCCCTCCTGCCGTAGGTACTTCTATCTTTTCCAACTGCGTCTCGTTCATGCGAAGCCAGTTCCAGGTCTTCGCCGGCAGTCTGTTAATGGTCATATTATATTCTTTTTCCATACTGATCTCCATTCCTCCTGCCACATTAACCGATGCTGCCCTTCATCTCCAGACGGATCAGATTGTTCATCTCCACCGCGTATTCCAACGGCAGCTCCTTCGATACATTGTCTGCGAATCCGCTGACGATCATGGCTCTGGCATCCTCTTCTGAGATACCGCGGGACATCAGATAGAACACTGCTTCATCGCTGATCCGGCCGATCTTCGCCTCGTGTCCGATATCGGCATCCTGGGTACGGATATCCATGGCCGGGATGGTATCGGAGCGGGACTTGTCATCCAGCATCAGGGACTGACAGGATACGGCGGATTTGCTCTTTGCCGCACTGTTCTTCACCACTACGGAACTTCGGAAAGTACTGATACCTCCATCCTTGGAGATGGACTTGGTATTGATATAGGAAGTGGTCTCCGGTGCATTGTGGACAACTTTGGTACCGGTATCCAGATTCTGTCCGGCTCCCGCAAAGGTGATGCCGGTGAATTCCGCTCTGGCCCCCTTACCGTTCAGCACGCTCATGGGGTACAGATAGGATACGTGGGATCCGAAGGAACCGGATACCCATTCTATGGTACCGCCTTCTTCCACCAACGCCCGCTTGGTATTCAGATTGTACATATTCTTGGACCAGTTCTCGATGGTGGAGTAACGCAGTTTTGCATTTTTCCCCACGAACAGCTCCACACAGCCGGCATGGAGGTTCGCCACGTTGTACTTCGGGGCGGAACAGCCTTCGATAAAATGCAGGTATGCACCCTCGTCCACAATGATCAGGGTATGCTCGAACTGTCCGGCTCCCGGTGCGTTCAGTCGAAAATAAGACTGCAGGGGAATCGTCACAGACACTCCGGGGGGAACATATACGAAGGAGCCGCCGGACCACACAGCACCGTGCAGCGCTGCGAATTTGTGATCTCTGGGGGTCACCAGCTTCATAAAATGCTTCCTCACCATATCCGCATATTCCCCATTCAGGGCACTCTCCATATCGGTATAGACTACGCCCTGGGCTGCCACTTCTTCCCTGACATTGTGATATACCAGCTCGGAATCGTACTGGGCGCCCACACCGGCGAGGGACTTCCGCTCCGCCTGTGGGATCCCCAATTTTTCGAAGGTATCCTTGATGTCCTCCGGCACTTCGGACCATTTGGCGCTCATATGGGTATTAGGTTTTACATAGGTTACGATGTCTTCCATGTTCAGACCCTCAATAGAGGGACCCCAGTCGGGAACTTCCATCTCATTATAGATCTGCAGAGACTGTAATCTGAAATTTGCCATCCATGCGGGATCCTTCTTTTTCTCGGAAATCTCCGCCACAATATCGGGAGTCAGTCCCTTTTTAATACGATAGACGTCCTTCTCCTCATTACGGATATCATAAATGCTTCTGTTGACGTCTTCCACGTATGTCTTTTCACGTTCACTCATTCAGATCGTCAACCTCCTTATGCTTCCAGAAAACGCTCGAAACCATGCTCGTTGATCTCGTCTACGAGAGAAGCATCGCCGGATGCCACGATCTTGCCGTTTACCAGAACATGGGTCTTGTCCACATGCAGAGACTCTAAGATTCTGGTGCTGTGGGTGATGATCAGCAGAGCACCCTTTTTGTCCTTCTGGTACTCTTCCACGCCCTTGGATACGGTACGCACTGCATCCACGTCCAGGCCGGAATCCGTCTCATCCAGAATGGCCAGTGAAGGCTTCAACATAAGTAACTGCAGAATCTCTGCCTTTTTCTTCTCGCCGCCGGAAAATCCGACATTCAGGTCACGGTCACCGTAGGAAGGATCCATCTGTAAGACTTCCATAGCTTTCTCCAGTTCCTTTTTAAATGTCCACAGCTTGATGCGGGAACCACTTCTCTGTTCCACGGCATTGCGGATAAAGTTCCGCAGAGAGACACCGGGAACCTCCAGCGGATTCTGGAAGGATAGGAAAATACCGTCCTTCGCTCTCTGGTCTGCAGTCTCCTCCAACAGCTCTTTTCCTTTGAACAGGATCTCACCATCGGTCACCTCATAGCGGGGACTTCCCATGATGGTGTAGCCCAATGTGGACTTGCCGGCACCGTTGGGTCCCATGAGGACGTGGGTCTCTCCGGGACGAACCTCTAAATCTATTCCATGAAGGATGGGCTTGTCCTCTACACTTACGGACAAGTTACGCACCTGTAATAATTGTTCTGACATATACTTCCTCCTATCTCTATCGTTCAACTAGGAATTACTATATCATTATATACACGCATCTGCAAATATGCAACATATAATTCCTACAAAAGTACCGTACATTCTCGGCAAATTGTATTACACTTTGTGGTTAGTCCAAACTTACTATAGAGCAAAATGCAGGCCACTGCAAGGGGAACTCATCCTTCCCCTTACAATGGCCTATGTTTTTTTCTTTATACTTCTTCTTTGTCCAGAAGGTTCTTCATGCTCTTGGTGCTGATCCACAGGGTAGATGTATTATGCAGAAGAGCGGACGTAGTGGGAGGAATGATTCCTGCCACACCTAAAATGATCAGTCCGGTGTTGATCCCTACGATCATGCGGTAATTTTTATGGATCCGCGCCATCAGGGAGTTGCTCAATTCCTTCAGGGTAGCTACTTCATACAGATTGTCTGCACCGATGGTGACATCGGCGATCTCTCTGGCGATCTGTGCGCCCTCGCTGATGGCAATACCAACATCTGCCGCAGACAATGCCGGGGAATCGTTGATGCCGTCACCGATCATAATGACTTTATGACCTGCCTGCTTCTCCTGCTCCACGAACCTTGCTTTGTCCTCCGGCAACACCTCGGAATAATACTCATCCACGCCGACGGTACCCGCAATTGCCCCAGCGATACGGTCGCTGTCTCCTGTCATCATGACTACCTTGTGGATTCCGAGACTCTTCAGCTGTCGGATGACCTCCGGAGCCTCTTCTCTGAGAGGATCCTCGATGCAGATCACTGCAGCCAGCTTGCCGTCAATTGCCATATACAGGCGGGAGTATTCCTCAGGCAGCTGGTCGAACAGCTCCTGTCTGCCCTCCGGAATCTGTGCCTGCTCATCCTCAAATACGAAATGGTAGCTGCCGATGATGATCTTCTTGCCTTCCAGAGTGGAAGAGATTCCATGCGCTACAATATATTCCACTTTGGTATGCAGTTCTTCATGTACCAGCTCCTTGCGGGCTGCTTCCCGCACCACTGCCTTTGCCATGGAATGCGGGAAATGCTCCTCCAGGCAGGCGGCGATCCGAAGCAGTTCCTCTGCTGGCTGTCCGTTAAAGGATACCACATCCGCCACGGTAGGCTGTGCCTTGGTCAGAGTACCGGTCTTGTCAAATACGATGGTCGTGGCATCTGCCATAGCCTCTAAGTATTTGCCGCCCTTCACCGTGATCTCGTAGGTGCTTGCCTCTCGGATCGCAGACAATACCGCTAACGGCATGGACAGCTTCAATGCGCAGGAGAAATCCACCATCAGCACGGATAATGCCTTAGTCACATTCCGCGTGAACAACCATATCAGGCCGGTACCTATGAACGTGTAGGGTACCAGCTTATCTGCCAGGTGCTCTGCCTTACCCTCCAGAGAGGATTTCAGCTTCTCGGATTCCTCGATCATGGTCATGATCTTCTCGTATTTGCTGGAGCCGCCGTTTTCTTTCACACAGATAGTCAGCTCACCTTCTTCTACCACAGTTCCGGCATAGACAGTTCCACCGGGAATTTTTCTCACCGGAACGGATTCTCCGGTCAGAGATGCCTGATTCACCATACCTTCTCCATCCGTCACTGTACCGTCGAAAGGAATCACATTGCCCATGTGGATCCTTACCAGATCTCCTGACTTAATGGATGTGGACGGCACCAGGATCTCCTGTCCGTCGCTCACAACCCATACCTTGTCAATGTTTAAGGACATGCTCCTCGCCAGATCACCGACAGACTTTTTGTGCGTCCACTCCTCCAAAATCTCACCGATGCCTAACAGGAACATCACAGAGGCTGCGGTGTTGTAATCACCGCGCAGCACAGATACACCGATAGCAGTGGCATCCAGTACCGGTACTTCGATCTTGCCCTTTGCCAGGGTCTTGATTCCATGCCAGAGATATTTGAAAGATTTTACCGTGGTGATCACGGAACGGATATCCATGGGTAAAAACAGCCTGATCCCATAATGCATTACCACTTTATTGATCAGCTGATCCTTATATTCCCGGTTCATCTCCCTGCCGGAATTAGCAAGATAATTCTCCGGTACTTCCGTACCCTGATACGTAAAATTCTCCAGTGTCTTCAGTGCCTCCTCCCTGGAACCGGTATAGACTACCGTGACATCCAGGGTGCGCTCCTGAATTTTGGCACTGACAATATTATTCTGTCCGTCCAGATAGTATTGCAGTGTATCTGCCTGCGCAAAGCTCATGCGGCTCTGCAGAATGTGAACCCTGAGTCTCCCCTTTATCTCATGTTTGATCACAAATCTCATAATTTATGCCTGCTTTCATGAAAACACCTGCGATGCCGGAGCATGCAGGTGTCATTTATTCTGTGTTGTAAGCTTCGATGGATTATTCAGCATCTGCTGCAGTCTCTGCTGCTTCTGCCTCAACCTCACCGTCGAACTCCTGAGCTGCCTGTGCTGCTCTCTCCTCGTTGATCTGCTGAGCTTCTGCGTAGATGTCCTCTGCGTTCTCCTGAATGGTGGTAGCCGTCTTCATTACGCACTCTTTTGCACGCAAAACAGCTGCGGTGCAGTTGGTGTACAGCCTGTCTCTTATACACATCTCCGAGCCCACGAGACA
>ENA-OZVA01000240-OZVA01000240.1-human-gut-metagenome-genome-assembly--contig:-NODE-240-length-11169-cov-4.105363_pt1 | contig 11169 bp, 8 predicted proteins | sample MGYA00243440_ERZ654035 | MGnify/ENA primary metagenome ERZ654035 (study PRJEB26926, sample SAMN06164886) | human gut metagenome | biome: ENVO:00009003; feature: ENVO:2100002; material: ENVO:00002003...
AGATTTCTGCCTGTCTCGTGGGCTCGGAGATGTGTATAAGAGACAGGATGTATCCCGCAGGAAATATCATCAAAGATCACCTTATCTCCATAAACTTTACTGATATGCTCCAGATTTAAAACATTCATCCCTGTCCATCACTCCTGTATTCTTTTTACTTTTGGAAATCTTCTGATATAATAAATAATAAACAATACTGCTGTGATTCCCCATGATACCGGATAACTCAGCATAATTGTATTGATTCCCGGATATCCCGGAAATACACCAAACATCCACACAATACGGAAAAAGCAAACTCCGCCGCAGGTAAGCAGCATCGGGACCAGGACTCTTCCCGCCCCTCTGAGTGCACCGGAAAGAATTCCGATCGCCACGTACAAAAAGTACGACGGCAGAAGGAAATGCATCATGTCAACACCGATCTGCACGACCTTTGCATCTGTCGTAAACAGTCTGTAAAGCGGAGCAGCCAGTGCATACAGGACTCCGCTTACAAGGAAAGCGCCTGCATAGGCCATTCCAAGACAGATCCCCACGCTTTTTCGCATTCTCTTCACCTTTCCTGCCCCATAGTTCTGACCGACAAAGGTTGTTATAGAAATTGCAAAGGCATTCACGACCATCCAGTAGACCGCATCAATCTTTGCAAAGGTTCCCCATGCCGCAACCGTATCCGTTCCCAGTTCATTTACAAATACCTGGATGATCAGGTTTGCAATGGTATACATAGTAGCCTCCAGTGCCGCCGGAATGCCGATCCGAAGAACAGATTTAAGCGAAGCTCCATAAAAGCGGATTTCCCGAAGCTTAAGCTGAAACAGCGGGTTTTCTTTCATAAGAAGAACCGTTACCAGCGCTGAACTGATTCCCTGACAACTCACAGTCGCGAGTGCAACGCCCATAACTCCCAGGCGGCAGACAACTACAAGTATGATATCAAGGACTATATTCAGCCCACAGGTGACCATCAGAACATACAATGGTCTTTTGGAATCGCCCACTGCACGTAAGATGGATGCTCCCATATTGTAAATGATGTTAAAGACCATTCCACAGAAATAAATATGAAGATATATCCTGGAATCCGCCATCAGTTCCTGTGGGGTCTTCATAAGCGTAAGAACCGTATCCGTGAGAAAAAAGCCGAGAACTCCCACAATGCATCCGATCGTAATACCAAACGCATAGGAGGTATGCAGCGTCTTATTAAGATTTTTCCTGTCTTTCGCACCATAAAACTGTGCTGCGATCACAGACGCACCGGAAGTCAGTCCGACAAAGACCTCCACTACCAGATTGACGATCTGATTGACCGAACCTCCGACAGCTGCTAAAGCCTCCTTACCTACAAAACGACCGACAACAATGCTGTCGGCCGTGTTATATATCTGCTGAAAAAATGTTCCGATCATGATCGGAAAAAAGAAGATCAGAAGCTGTTTCCAGATCACACCCTCTGTAATCTGATTCCTCTCATCCATTATCTGTTTCCCCCGTTTCTCCCTCTTTTAAGATAATCTCATCCTTATCGTTTCAGTATAGCAGAGAGAAATAGGAAAAGCAACGTATTTTTATAGGGTTTCCTACCACTGAGAAGGATCATAAAGGACGATCTGCGGATCGGCAGAATCTGTAGAAGCATACATCGAGAGAACATTTCCGGACGGGTCGATCCACTCACCGGAACCACCCTCCTGCATACCCGGATACATGTTATCCCAACCGTCACCCGGCTGATATCCGTACAGACAGCAGTTGTTGCCGGTTCCTTTTATTACGATTTTGGATACATTCAGACTTCCAAGATCATCTGCCTGCCCTCTGGCATAGAACATAACCTGTCCATCCTCCACAACCGTATCCTCTCCCTCTGTTCTCGCTCCCACGTCAAATCCCTCATAGAAGAGCTGGCGCAGATTCTCTCCCATATACTGAGATACCTCTGTTTTGTCCGTGTGGGAACCAAGTGTTATATGGGACATTGTAACTGTCAGATCGTTATCTTCTCCGCTTAATGCCACATAGTTTCCATTTCTGTCATAATAAACCGGTCTTGACGGCATACAATAGAATCCTTTGCCGGCCAGTTCATTTCCTGCCTCACTGTATGTCATTCCGGTATCTACTCCCATCAGCCAGTACGGGTTTCCGCTTCCGGTCAGCTGGATCTGTGTAATACCATCCTGGGCATCACTGGAATCCGCACTGAACAGGGTTACCTGACCGTTGGAAGAGCTTGTCATTCCCATATTCCAGTAAGGCTCGGACATCCCGTCAAATTTTTCTGTCATTTCTTTCAGACTTCTTCCAAACATGGAATCCAGTTCCGGATCTTCCACTGCAGAGCTGCTGTTCCCTCCGATAAATGGAAGTGTAAATCCCGCATAACACGGAACTGCTGTCATTCCTGTAAGTGTCACTGCTGCAATCATCGCTGCACCTGTGGCTTTAAAGCTTATTTTTCGCATAAATCCAATCTCCTTTTAGTTGTAATTCTGTCGTCTGTGATCCCAAAGAGCTATCTTCCAGCCTCTTTCCTTCAGTCTCTGTATCTTTTCTTTGAATCTTTCTCTCTCTTCCTCAGAGCTTACATTATCCAGCCCGTCTGTGATCAGGTACAGACTGACATCCTGCCGGGATTTCTCCTCTTGCGGCATGAGCTTTGACAGCAGATCCAAAACTTCTTCTGCACTGTCCAGATAGGCACTGTAGCCTTTTGTATAGTAAGCAAAGGTATCCAGTGGCTTCACATATTTCAGCGGCATCCTGCAATAAAGCAGTTCACATTCTTCATTGCACAGAGCCAGTGTCACCAATGCCTCTTTTTTCATTTGTTTCTGCTGTGCAAGCCATCTGTTAAAGCTTTCTGTGATTTCTTCTTCCTTTCCATACATAGATCTGCTGCGGTCAATGATATAGATCACTTCTGATATCTTTTTATATTCTTCTTTTTCCATCTGCTCTCCCTCTCTGTTATATACAAAATCCCTTCCCTGTCTAATCCGGCCAGTATGCTTTTTCCTGCGACATTTCCAGCAGCTTTCGTGGAATGATCCGAACAGTCAGGCTGTCTTTCTGGCTTTCTTTAAAGATCAGCATCCCCTCTTCCCACTGATACATATAGATCATACCGTCGTCTTTTCCCTGTTGCATGATATCCTTATCGTCTGCTGTGAGATCTCTGGCTGTTTTTTTCTCCGGATCCTCTGCGTCTGTAAGAAAAAGCAGAAATTCTGCTGCCATCTCTCCTGGCTCAATCCCCTGATTTCTCTGACATTTCATATAAAAATCCAGGATATCTCCATTATTCAGATCTTCTTCCACCATAAGGGTACAGGTATCTTCCACCTGGTATTTTGTTATTTTGTGAAAATCCGTTTCTATCAGATCATATTCGCCAACCGTTACCGTACAGTCCGTTTCCGTTTCCTGTTTTGTATACGAAAGCTTCTGCTGCGTCAGATAAGCATCCAGTTCCTCTCCTGTTCTGAAAAACCGAAAGCGGTTACAGGGAAGTCCGTATGCTCTGGCTGTTTCCTCTGACAGATGAAAAATACTGTCTGTTCCATCCTCCGATGTTTCAGAAGAGACTGCATTTGTCCTGACCAGCGTAAGAAGTTCCTGTGCTTCCCTGGATCCTCTGTAAAAATTTCCAGCATACTGCACTTTTGGTTCCGTTCTTCCTGCCCACAGAATTCCCGTTCCAACAACTCCCACAATTACTGTGCCCAACAGCAGTGGTACAAATTTTCTGAAGGCCTGTCCCTTCTTTTTTTCTGCTTCTGGAGATTCCTGTTCATCTTTTCCAAGAAAAGCCTCTCTTAATTCTCTGACAGATGAATAGCGTTCGCGGTAATCCAGTGCCATTCCTTTAAGCAGTACTTTTTCCTGCTCCAGCGTAATCTCCGCACCATACATGGAGGGTGGATACAGGGTATCCTTCTCTCTTCTTGACAGAGAGCTTTCCGGAATTGCACCTGTGATCATCTCATAACACACTGCACAGAGACTGTAGACATCTGTCCATGCCTTCTGCTTGCCATGTTTTTCATATTGTTCCGGCGGCGCATATCCCTCTTTAAAAAGAACCGTCTTTGTGTGGTCATCCTCTGTAATTTCTCGTGCGGAACCGAAATCTATAATGCAGAGACTCCCATCCTCTCTGAGCATCAGGTTGTCCGGTGTCAGATCTCTGTGCAGGATGTGTTTTCCGTGCATCTTTTCCAGCCCCTCCATAACCGGAAGGAGCATATCTCTCGCTTTCTCAAAAGAAAGAGGTTCTTCCTGGCATTCCAGATAATGCCTCAGGCTGGTTACCCGCAGGTATTCCATGACAATATAGGCATTCCCCTGTTCTTCAAAGTAATTCAGAACCTTTACAATTTCTTTCACCGCGTGCAGAGAGGCCATCACTCTTGCCTCCCGCAGGAAGTTTCGGATTTCTTTTTCTCTTTTTTCGCCCTGTGGAGGACATAGCTCTTTTACTACGACCTTTTGCTGATTTTCCTGGTCAGCCGCCAGCCAGGTAGTTCCAAAGCCGCCCTGCCCCAGACGTTTTTCCAGACGATAACGCCCGTTTCCAATCACTCTTATCTGCAACTTTTTATATTCCTTCCTGTCAGTAAAGAATCCCATCATTGGATGCAGCGATCGCCACACTGTATTCTATGGTTTCCTGACTTTCATTGACCGACCCCATAACGCTGAGCCAGCTGTGGAGATTTACCTGAATATATCTGCCTTCTTTCGATTCTTCCATCTGTTTCTGTAAATCCGCAATTTCTTCTGCGGTCAGATATGCTTCCGGACAGCAGACCGGGAGCAGCGTTTCCACAAAGGTCCGAAAACGCTGTGGATCTGTTGTACTACCTCTCAGGCAGATCACTCTCTGGTCTACCGGATCATAGAATATCTCATAATTTTCCCTGTCTCCGGACAGAGTCGTAACCTGATAAGCTTCCTCTGAATAAGACAGGTTGCTGAGCAGTTCATAGGAATCATCCACCCTTCGGTAAACCGACGGATGACTGTTCTTCTCGGTTTTTATCTGATTTTTGATCCTGTCCAGTCCCATCTGGGAAAACAACACTTTCTGAATCGAAGCCTTATCCAGATACATTTTGCGTCTCGTGTTTCCCGGTATGTTCCACTCAAGCAGTTCCTCCTCCGTAAGTTCGCAGGAAATCATTCCCTCTGTAAGATCCTCTCCAATCTTTGGATCATACTTTTCAAGTCTTTTTAAGATGGTTTCATAGTCTTCATCAAGGCTGGAGATCAGCCTCTCATCATTTTTGGCAATCCCCTGCTCTTTTGCTTTCCTGGCTTTTCTCTCGAAATACTGAACGGGATAATGTTTCTGCAGCCACTGATCTCCTGCCCAAAAGCCTCCTGCTGCCAGAACGGTACACAAAGCTCCCAGTCCTATCCGTCTTAAGATACGGCGGTTCTGCTTTCGGCCTTCTACATGATAGCCAACTCCAAGTCCACTGATCTGGATCCATTTCTGTCCCCAGAAATACCGCGTACTTCCTGACAGCATTCTTATACTGTCGGTATCATAACCCAGAGCATGAAGCAGAAGTTCCATACTGAAATATCTCTGCTGGATATCCAGATTCAGTCCCTGAAAGATTGCCTGATCTATATGCCGGTCTGTTTTTGTATAGAAAGAAACCGGTCTGAATTCCTCTTTTTGAATACGCCGTACGAACGATATTGGTTTCTCTCCCGTCAATGTCTCAAAAAGAACTGCACAGATTCCATAAACGTCTGTCCACGGTCCAATCCTGTCCGGGGCCGTATACTGTTCCGGGGCACTGTACGCTTCCTTCATAAATTTCTTATCGCAGATGATCTCTTTGCCCCGACAGGCACCCAGATCGATCAGCTTCAGGTTTCCTGCTTCGTCAAACATCAGATTATCCGGACTCAGATCACAGTGAACCAGACCTTCGCTGTGCAGAAAAGCCAGACCTTCCAGCACGGGGCGAAACAGCTCCAGAAGCTGCCTTTGAGAACTTTGTTTTCGGAGCATTTCCAGCTTCTGCTTCAGTGTTCCTCCTGGCAGATATTCCATGACCAGAAAGTTCATTCCGGCTTTTTCGAAATAATCATAAATCTTTACTACTCCGGGGATCATCTCTTCTCTCAGAAAAGGGCTGTTGTCGTGGGAAAAAATTTCCGTCTCACTTCCGGCCTTCCAGACTTTTATCGCAATCTCCCGATGATTTTTCTCATCCAGTGCATGATAGATCACTCCAAAAGCTCCCTGCCCGATCTGCTCCCGGATCAGATAACGACTTTCTAATTTTTGTTCCATATATCAGTTTTCTCCATTTTGCGACCGGCAGGTTTCTGACAACATATAATTTCTGCTCACCCAGAAAGTGCCTCTTAAAATCACAAACTGTGCTGCATTGTCCTCATCCGTCAGGATCAATCCGTCAAGATCTGTAAAGCTATACCCCTGTATGGATAAGCCCTGAAGACCTGACAGTTTTTTGGAGATATCTTCTGCAATCATCTGTGCCGACACATTGCAATCTTCTGAAAAAGCTGTCGTAAGCTCTGCGGCCAGATTGCAGTCCCAGTTATTTTTATTTCCTTCCGAAAATAGAATGATCTTATAGATTCGTTCTGAAAGAATATCATACTGTATCCTGATTTTTTCGCCTTTCGGACCCTCAAAGAGCTGTTCTCGCAAAAACTGTGTTTTCACGGCACCCATTCCGGAATCTGTCACCTTAAACACCTCTGATTCTGAGGTAAGTTCAAAAGTGCTGTCCTGACTTTCCAGGATCTTCATAACATCTTTTCTCGTTTTTTTCAGAAGCAATATGTTTGACGGCTGATTCCACTCTCGGACATCCTCTTCTTCAAGCCAGTAGACCGTCTGAAGTCCATCCTTCTCACTTTCCACCGCATTCTGCTCTACAAAATCCATAAAATCCTGATATTGTGCCGAGGTTCTGGCATAACTTCCTGCCGCCTGCTCTTCATCCTCTGCTTCTGAGGCATAGCTTGAAAGTTCCAGACTCCAGCACTCTTGTGCTTCCTCTTCCATGTAGCTTAAATCTTTCTTCAGATTCATATAAAAACTTCCATATCTGACTGAATCATACATACTCTCTTCTGCCAGTGCAAAGACTGTCTCTATTTCCTGTTCTGTAAAATACGTTTCAGGAACAATCTGCGGTAAAATTTCTTTCAGAAATGTTTTCATCTCATCCTCTGAGAGTGTAGCCTTACAGGAATTTACTCTTCCACTCTGCCCGTCGCTTACAATCTCAAACCTTTTTTCTTCCTCCGCACAGGCATAAGTCACGTTCTTCTGGTTGTGGATCTCCAGATACGTCAGCAGCTCTCCATACCTTGTAACACTGCTTTCTCTGCTGCTGCTTTTTTCCTTCAGGGAAATTCCCAGAACTTCTTCTGTAAGCTTTTTGAGATGGATATCCTGGATAAAAAAGCCCTGTGCCTCATTTCCAGCCAGTTTTCGGACTTCCAGAAATTTGGGATCCACATGATAGATCATCTCCGATGCAATGGAACCCTCATCCAGAGTTCCTTCTTTTTGAGCTGCCTTCAGGATTTCCTCCGCCTCTTTTGTCTCTGCCGCCATAAGAAATACAGGTTCTTTCTGATATTTTATATGATCTCTATCAATCTGGTACTCCAGGATCTGCCGTTCATGCGTATGAACATAGCCAAATACAATGCCTCCGGCAAGAAGCATGAGTCCACACAAAATTCCTGTCACTTTCCTCTGCTTTCTTGTCATAAATGCATTCATTCCTCTTCTTTTTTCCGGTTCTCTCTGTTTTTTTTCTGTCAGATCCAGCCATTTCTCGCCCCAGACGGACCGTGCTGCTCCGAGGCAGACGGCCAGTGGTTCACTTTCCATACCAAGCTGTTCTGCCAGTGCATAAAGTCCGAAGCTGCCTTCGCCGGCATCTGCCTCGATTTCATGCCGGAGTGTATGATCTACCCGGGTGCTGACCGTGGCCCAGCGGCTGATTGAGCTTACCCTGCCCTTCCTCAGGAAATGTTCTGCCCGCCTCGGATATTTCCCTGTCAGACATTCATAGAGAACTTCTGACACCGAGTGCACATCACTCCAGGGGCCTGCCTCTTCCAGTTTCCGGCTTCTTAAGAAACAGTCTCCAATCCCTGTCAGACAAAGAGTTCCGTTTTCATCAAAAAGCAGTCTCTCCATAGTAATTCCGCCATGAACGATCCCAATGCTGTGCATCCAGGAGAGAAGCTCCAGAACAGGGAAAAGCAGTTCCCGTGCCTCCTCTATGGTAAACTGTCCTTTTTTCCGGGAATGCAGATATTGTCTGAGATTCTGCCCTGGCAGATGTTCCATTGCTATATATGCATGCTCTCCACCGCAGAAGACATCTGTCACCTCCGCAGTTCCCCGATATTCATATTTTCCAAAAAAATTTCCGGCTTCCTCAATAAATCTCTCTGTATCCGCACATTCGGTATCTGAATCTGCCCCTGTAAATTCTTTAAGTATAACCTCCTGATCCAGTGCCGTATCATAAGCCCGGTAAATTCTGCTGTGCGCACCTTCACAAAGAAGGTCTCCTGTCAGATAACGATTCTTCAGAAGGTGACACGGTCTTAGTTTCTGATCTTTGTATTTTTCCTTCATTTTCACGGTCCCCAGGAATATGCTGCCTGATAACGATAGTATGCCTTGTAGTAGCTCTGATATCTTTTCTTTGACACAGACCTTCCATCAATCCAGTAATTTACCTTAATTTTGCCGTTTGACTGACGTTGTCCGACATAATCAGACATGGTAAGATTGATATAAAGCTTGTATCCTCTGATCTTAAAGATATTTCTGGATACACTCCTTCCGTTAATAACTGTCTTTACAATAAAGGTTTTCTCTTTTTTGTTATAGAGAAGCTTCTGTGGTCCAAAGTAAGAGGTTCGCATAACAGCAACCGGCTGTACCCGTCCTTTGTAAATAGTCAGTACCACCATGACATTTGCCCGTTCACTGTAAAAAAATGCTTCCGGGATCTTGTCACCTGTCACATCTCTGAAAATATAACGAAGGTTATCATCATAATAGACATTTCTCATGGAAACCTTCTTTCCGCAGTCATTATATTTCCATCCGGAACGGCTTCTCAGATCATAGTTGATATTGAAACGGGTTCCGCTTTTTCCCCAGCTGCGCAGTTTGCTGTTGTACATTTTAACAGCTTTCTGATGGCTGATCCCGGCTGCCTGTACCGAAGTGGCTGTTCCTCCCGTGCTCAAAAGTAATCCTGCGATAATTCCTAAGACTGTTCTTACAAAAAATCTTCTGAAATTTTTCATTGTCTTTCCTCCCTCTCCTGATACTGTTGAATAGTTACCGGTTTTGTTTGTTAATTACAGTATATAAGATCATCCGGCAAATTTGTTTTTTATACCAGATAATCCAGGAGTTCTTTCTGGTGACAGTAGGAATCGCGATATACTTTGTAAAGATAGAAATTCTTTCCCTGGACCACCTGCTTCTCCACCTCTTCCTCCAGAACATCCAAGGGCTCTGTCGAACGAAGAAATCGAATCACAAAACAGTCAAATTCCTGATCCGGCTTCAGTCCGGCAAAACCACAGTTCATCAGAATACGGTTCAGACGGTTCATTGTGATCTTGTTCTCATCATCCAGTGACACTCTCATCCTGACAAACAGAAGAAAGCTTATCAGTGTCGCCCGGTTGATATCCCTGCCTCCTGTAATAAATTCACGGAAAAAATCTTCTCCGGAGCGTCCTCTCTGATAGGCTTTTTTGCGGTCTCCCTCTTCTCTGCCTCCACAGGTATCCTTTTCCTCCTCTTTTTTCTCTGCTCTTCTTCCATCAATAAAAGCTTTGCAGCAGCAGTTTTCCATTCCTCCGGAGATGGATTCTGACTGCACAGTCCCAGCGAATGTGCCACACGGATCTTCATATTCTGCGGCCACTGGTCAAAATTTCCATACAGTTCAAAGAGGATCTCCATCCAGTCCACAGAGACATAGCCAAAATAAAAATAATTAAACTCATCAAAGATACCGCCCGGTGTCAGTGCTGTATTCTCTAGATATTCCTTTTTTTCCTCCAGCGACATATTGTTTCTCTGTTTGTCGGCATCTCTTTTTAACTTTGTCAGAGGCTTCAGAAAGGCAAGTTCCTCCAGTGCAAATTTCTCTTCCCTTCCCCGCTCTTCTTTGTCACGCACATTCCCATACTGATTGCGCAGTTTTTCTTCTTTTATGCAGCTTTCATAGTAGCGGTCACAGCGATCCTGAATATAAAAGTAAAGATATTTGCAGAAGTAATATCTCGCACGCTCTCTGACAGAAGAAAATTTCTCGATATTTTCCTGCACAAAAGACAAGAATTCTTCTTCCGAATCACTTTTTATAATTTTCTCCTCCAGGGATCTGGTCAGAAACATCGTCTCCAGTTCCTCGGAGACAGATTCTGCCTCCATATATTCTTTGAGTTCCTTCAACGTGATCTTTCCGCCCCTGAAAAAACTCTTCTCGTCCCCTTTGGATTTCTCGAACAGTTTTCTTCCTTCTGCAAAAAGCTCCTTCCATTCCTCGTAGTCCATCCGATGCTCAAACGCATAAATCAGGCACGCTTCATAAAAGCTTCTTGCATAAAGCTTCTCGCACTCATTCTCCTCCAGCTTCTGATTGATCTGTTCAAGACTCCATCTTGCAGCAAGACCCTCTGCCAGAATCTCCAGCCTGGCCGGGACTGCTTTCCGTTTCTTTTCATCTGCCTTCGATAATTCTTCCGTATCTATAGAAAAATTCATCACAAGATTTTCAAAAATGTCACTCTTTTTCATCTCTGCCCTCCATTTCTCCTTGCTTTTCAATACAAAAAAAGCAGAACCCCTGTGGATCCTGCTTCTTATTGTTGTGATTAGTCTTCTACTTTCACGATTTCTTTCTTGTTGTAGCTTCCGCACTCTTTGCAAACTCTGTGAGGCATCATCAGGGCGCCGCATTTGCTGCATTTTACCAGGTTCGGAGCACTCATTTTCCAGTTAGCACGTCTTTTATCACGTCTAGCTTTGGATGATTTGTTCTTTGGACATATGGACATAGGTTACACCTGTCTCTTATACACATCTCCGAGCCCACGAGACAGGCAGAA
>ENA-OZVA01000247-OZVA01000247.1-human-gut-metagenome-genome-assembly--contig:-NODE-247-length-11129-cov-4.375564_pt1 | contig 11129 bp, 8 predicted proteins | sample MGYA00243440_ERZ654035 | MGnify/ENA primary metagenome ERZ654035 (study PRJEB26926, sample SAMN06164886) | human gut metagenome | biome: ENVO:00009003; feature: ENVO:2100002; material: ENVO:00002003...
ATCGTACTAAAGTACGAGCGTGCCGCGTTTCTTATACCCTGCCAAGGGCTACGGGGATTTGATAGCATTTCTTTACTAACTCTCTATTTACATCTCTGTGCTGATAGTACCACTTGTAAAGTCTTGTCGGAATCGGTATAATATAGATAGATTGGGAGGTAAAAATATGCTGCTTACATTAGTACCGCTTTTTGATGAAAATATGGCCGTTTGTGCCTACTCCTTTTTTACCCAGAGGGAGAATTTCCTGTTGAATCCTCTGTTGCTTGGAACCGCACAGTTCGACGGGGCATCCCAGATCACGGGTCTGGAACTGATCCAGAAAATGGGTATTGATACCTTGTCTCAGGGAAAAGAAATCTTCGTACCGATCAGCAATATCTCGATTTTTGCGGATATTCCGGAGCAGTGCGATGCACCTCATGAAAAAATCGTACTTTTGATCGATAATACCATTCCGCCGATTGAAATGTATGTCAATCGTCTGAAGGAATTGAAACAGCAAGGCTATAAACTTGCCATTCGCAAGCTTGCGGTCAGTGATTTTGAAAATTACAGAGAAGTCCTGAAGCTGATGGATTATGTTCTTCTGAATAATCGTAAAATCGCCATTGACAAAGCCAAGATTTATTTCGGAAAATTATTCCCGAATATCAGTCTGTGTGCCGGTAATATTGATACCATGGAGGACTTCGAGAGACTGAAGGAGACCGGCGGATATCGTTTCTATGAGGGTAAGTTCTATCGAGTTCCCATTACGAAGGGACAGACGGATGTGGCACCCTTGAAGGGTAACTATATTGACCTGCTGAATATTGTGAACAGCCCGGATTTTGAACTCACGACAGCGGCGGATATCATCAGCCGTGATACCGCACTTACGATCGATCTGCTGAAAATGGTTCAGCCACTGGCTGTAAATTCGGAGATTACATCTATCCGTCATGCGGCTGCCATGCTGGGACAGCGGGAACTGAAAAAGTGGATCAACACGGCAGTAGCCAATGCTTTGTATGCGGATAAGCCGAATGAGGTTACCAGACTTTCTCTGCTTCGTGCGAAATTTGCCGAGAATCTGGCGGAAGCGTTTGGCCTGAAGGCGCAGAAGGATGAATTGTTCCTGATGGGATTGTTCTCCGTGCTGGATGTGATCCTCGAGAAACCCATGGCAGAGGCTTTGAAGGTGGTCCATGTGGCTGGCGAGATCAGCAATGCACTGATCTACCGCATCGGCGTACTGGCACCGGTGTACGATTTTATGCTGCAGTATGAGACAGCCAACTGGGCGGAGGTATCCCGCCTGATGCTATTAAAGAATATTGATATGAATACAGTATATGAAGCCTATACATCGGCGTTGAAGTGGTATCGCACCGTACGTTGATTGTATTAAAAAATGTACTTGTGTTTTGTATACATTTATGTTATTTTCTTGAATGACTTGTAATTATATCCTCCGGCAGTCCAAAGGACGCCAGATGGAGGAATAGTAGCAAAGGCGCAAAAAGCGCGGAAAGGAAATTTCATATGAAAAAAAACAAGACACTTGAGATGGTACAATTGGCCGTACTCATCGCGATCATGCTGATTCTGGCGTTTACCCCGCTTGGGTATCTGCGCATCGGACCGTTAGCAATCTCCCTGATGACCATTCCCGTAGTAATCGGTGCAATGATCTTAGGACCCGCAGGCGGAGCCGTACTGGGACTGGTATTTGGACTTACTAGCTTTTACCAGTGTTTTGCAGGAGACCCTTTTGGAGCAGCTTTGGTAGCAATGAATCCGTTTTTCACTTTCCTGGTATGCATCCCTACCAGAACTCTGATGGGATGGCTGTCCGGCGTGATCTTCAAGGCACTGTGGAAGATTGACAAGACGAAGACCGTAACTTACTTCGTGACCGGTCTGCTGGGAGCATTTATGAACACCCTGTTCTTCATGTCTACTCTGATGATCTGCTTCGGTCATACCGAGTATCTACAGAGCATGAATGCAACCGGAGCGAATCTGTTTATGTTCGCCGTAGCATTCTGTGGTATCAACGGAGCACTGGAGATGCCTATGAGCTGTGTAGTAGGTGGTGGCGTTGCGAAGGCAGTCAGCGTAGCACTGAAGAAGAATGCAGCAACAGAAGAGAAATAATCAGATTTCCCGAAACGAAAAATATATAAAATATACAAACAGACCCCCGGAGTATGACAGATGGTCATGCCGGGGGTTTTCCATGTGGAAATTTTGAATACGGAATTCATGTGCCGAAATGCATATATAGGCAGAAAGTATGGTCATTACAGCGACACCCACATTGTCTGCAGGGTATCTGCCGTGACAGCAACATTCCCCTGGATCATGGGAGCGGATCCGCCACCTTTTGCAGAAAGTTCCCGGCGCATGCGGTCTGCCAGTTCCTGACAGTTACAGGAAGCACTGCCTACAATAAATCGATAACCGTTTGTATCATCTCCGGCAAAGATACCACAGTAACCGGAATATTTTCCGGTCAGGGTATTCACAGCGTTTCGTAGGGCGATGGCATCCAGTTCACCGACGAAGAGAAGCACGTGGCGTACTTTTTCCGGGGAGGGAAGTGCGTCCATCTGTACGTTCAGTAGCTCTGCCTGCAGGGCATTGGCGCGCTCTTTTTGCAGCCTTGCATCCTCTTTGGCGCGGGCAACAGCACCTGCTACTTCCGGCTGTTTCGCTGAGAGCAGAGAAGAAATTGCCCAGACAGAATCCTGTTTTTCAGTATAATCTGCCAGAGCACGGTTTCCGCAGAGAATATTGATGCGGACACCGCCTCTGTGGCTCTGCACATTTACAACTTTGATGAGACCGATCTGTCCGGTGGTATCTACATGCGGAGCACAGCAGGCACACAGATCCACGCCGGGGATCTCGACGATACGTACATTTTCCGTGAGAGCCAGCTTGCTGCGGTAGTTTAAGCTTAACAGTTCTTCGGAGGAGGGCCAGCTGATGTTGACCGGAAGATTTTTCCAGACATAAGCGTTGGCCTCCTGTTCGATGAGACGCAGCTGCTCCAGAGAGACTTCTCCGTTCATATCCAGTGTCACTTCTCTGTCGCTTAAATGGAAGCCTACGTTTTCCAGTCCGAAATGAGAGTGCAGTAAGCCGGAGATCATATGCTCACCGGAGTGCTGCTGCATGAAATCAAACCGGCGGTTCCAGTCCACATGACCGGTGACCCGGGTGCTGACGGGAAACTCACAGGCCACTTTATGATACAGGATGCCCTGCTTGATGCTGACATCCAGTACTTCCTGTCCGTTTAAGGTGCCTTTGTCGGCGGACTGACCGCCCTCTTCCGGGAAAAAAGCGGAAGCGTCCAGAACGATCCTGTAATATCCCTCTTCCTTGTCGGGAACACATTCCATCACCACAGCGGTAAAATCCGTCTGGTGCACATTTTCATAATAGAGTTTGCGGGTTCCCTGGGAGTTCATTTGAGCATTTTCGATACGATCCATAGATGCCTGTCCAATCTGCTGTATGAAAACAACGTTTTGTGATAATTGAAAAATAGAAAATACATATCTATTCTATATCAGACCCAGGGGAAAAAGCAATGGAAAATGTAAGCTTTTACACAGCTTTGTCAGATTCTCCAAGGAGTATCGGGATTGCGGAGAGGTTTTTTGTAGGTTTTTATGCAGACAGGGTCTATTGCGACGCATTTTTTTTTGTGATATAATAAATCGATTATGCAGATACCAGATTTAAACGGCAGAGACCGACCGTGCTTGCACGGGGAGGCAGGTGCCGATTTAAATCGCCAAAACATGAGGATGCAGTGGAATCCGAATGTTTTCAGAAGTGCGGGAGTTGCGAAGCAGCGGAGCAATTCGTGGGTATCGTAGACAATGCAGATACCCAGCGGAGCAATTTGCAGGTATTGTAGGAGACTGAGAGAAATACAAACGTCGCAAAAAGCGGCAGAATGTGAGGAAAGAATGAAGGCATTTTTGATTTTGGAAGATGGAACGGTGTTCGAAGGAACGCACATCGGTGCAGACAAAGAGATCATCAGTGAAATCGTATTTAACACATCCATGGCCGGATATCTGGAGGTCCTGACGGATCCGTCCTATGCAGGACAGGCTGTATGCATGACTTACCCCCTGATCGGTAACTATGGCATATGCAGGGATGACTGTGAGTCGGAGAGACCCTGGCCGGATGGATTCATCGTCAGAGAGCTTTCACGTATTCCCAGCAACTTCCGCTGTGACTGCACAATACAGGAATACTTAGAGGAGAACGGTGTGCCCGGTATCGCCGGAATCGATACCCGTGCGCTGACCAAGATCCTGCGTGAGAAGGGTACCATGAACGGTATGATCACCACCAACGAAGCCTATGACCTGAACGAAGTGCTTCCGAAGCTGAAAGCATATACCACAGGCAAGGTCGTGGAAAAGGTGACCTGCAAGGAGAAGTATGTAGTGAATCCCACCACGGATCTGGCACAGAACGGCCCTCTGTCCGGTGCAGCGCGTTTTGATAAAGAAGCTTATGAAAAGGGTGTCAGAGAGCCCAAGCCCGCACTGGTAACGGAGCTGTCCGGACAGGGACTAAAGGTAGCTCTGTTAGACCTGGGAGCCAAGAGAAATATCGCCAGATCCCTGGCAGAGAGAGGCTGTGAGGTGACCGTATACCCCGCTGGAACTCCCGCACAGGAGATCATTGATGATAATCCCGACGGTATCATGTTAAGTAACGGACCGGGAGACCCCAAGGAGTGTACCGGTGTGATCGCCGAGATCAAAAAGTTATACGATACCGAGATCCCTATTTTCGCAATCTGTCTGGGACATCAGCTGATGGCTCTGGCTACCGGCGCAGATACCCACAAAATGAAATATGGACACAGAGGAGGCAACCATCCGGTAAAGGATCTGATGACCGGAAGAGTATATATTTCTTCTCAGAACCATGGATATGTGGTAGATACCGACAAGCTGGATCCTTCCGTAGCGGTTCCCGCATTTATCAATGTCAACGACGGTACCAACGAGGGCCTGTCCTACACCGGCAAGAACATTTTCACCGTACAGTTCCACCCGGAAGCATGTCCGGGACCCCAGGACTCCGGTTACCTGTTTGACCGGTTCATTCATATGATGAGAGGAGAGAACTAAGATGCCCAAGAATCCTAATGTAAAACGAGTAATGGTAATCGGCTCCGGTCCTATTGTCATCGGACAGGCAGCGGAATTCGACTATGCAGGTACCCAGGCCTGCCGTTCCCTGAGGGAAGAGGGAGTAGAGGTAATCCTGGTGAACTCCAACCCTGCGACCATCATGACTGATAAAGATATCGCAGATAAGGTATATATCGAGCCCCTGAACGTAAAGGTTCTGGAGCAGATCATTGAAAAGGAAAAGCCCGACAGCATCCTTCCCACCCTGGGAGGACAGGCTGGTCTGAACCTCGGTATGGAGCTGGAGGAGTCCGGTTTCCTGGCTGCTCATAATGTAAAGCTGTTAGGTACTACCGCAGCTACCATTCGTAACGCCGAAGGACGTCAGGAGTTCAAAGACCTGATGGAGCGCATCGGTGAGCCCTGTGCAGCATCCAGGGTCGTTGAAAATGTGGAAGACGGTGTGGAATTCACCAATACCATCGGCTATCCGGTCGTACTGCGTCCCGCTTATACCCTGGGCGGTTCCGGTGGCGGTATCGCCCACAATCAGGTAGAACTGGAAGAGATCCTGGAGAACGGTTTACGTCTGTCCCGTGTGGGTCAGGTACTGGTAGAGCGTTGTATTGCAGGCTGGAAAGAGATCGAGTACGAGGTAATGCGTGACAGCGCAGGCAACTGCATCACCGTATGTAACATGGAGAACATCGATCCCGTCGGCGTGCATACCGGAGACAGTATCGTAGTAGCTCCTTCCCAGACCCTGAGCGACAAGGAGTACCAGATGTTACGTACTTCCGCTCTGAAGATCATCAACGAACTGCAGATCACCGGTGGATGTAACGTACAGTTTGCACTGCATCCCACCAGCTTTGAATATTGTGTTATCGAGGTTAACCCCCGTGTCAGCCGTTCTTCCGCACTGGCAAGTAAGGCGACCGGTTATCCTATCGCAAAGGTAGCAGCGAAGATCGCACTGGGCTTTACCCTGGATGAGATCAAGAACGCCATCACCCACAAGACCTATGCCAGCTTCGAGCCGACACTGGACTACTGTGTCGTGAAGATCCCCAGACTGCCTTTTGATAAATTTATCACTGCAAAACGTACTCTGACCACCCAGATGAAAGCAACCGGTGAGGTTATGAGTATCTGCAATAACTTCGAGGGAGCACTGATGAAGGCTATCCGTTCCCTGGAGCAGCATGTGGACTGCCTGCGCAGCTATGATTTCAGCGCTTTGTCTGTGGAGGAACTGTTAGAGCGTCTGAAGATCGTGGATGACCAGCGTATTTATGTCATTGCGGAAGCTATCCGTAAGGGCATCAGCTACGAGCAGATCCACGACATTACCAAGATCGACCTGTGGTTCATCGACAAGATTGCCATTCTGACCGAGATGGAGCATGCGCTGGAGACACAGCCCCTGACGGTTGATCTGTTGAAGGAAGCCAAGAGAATCGAGTTCCCAGATAACGTGATCGCAAGACTGACCGGCAAGACCGAGGAAGAGATCAAGAAGATGCGTTATGACAACAGCATTAAGGCTGTCTACAAGATGGTAGACACCTGTGCTGCAGAGTTCGCAGCTTCCACTCCTTATTACTATTCCGTATTCGGCGGCGAGTGCGAAGCCAAGGAGACTACCGGACGCAAGAAAGTCCTGGTACTGGGTTCCGGTCCTATCCGTATCGGACAGGGTATCGAGTTCGACTATTGTTCTGTACATGCTACCTGGGCATTCTCCAAGGCAGGCTATGAGACCATTATCATCAATAATAACCCGGAGACCGTAAGTACCGACTTCGATATTGCGGACAAGCTGTATTTCGAGCCTTTGACTCCGGAAGATGTGGAATCTATCGTAAATATTGAGCATCCCGATGGTGCTGTGGTACAGTTCGGCGGACAGACCGCTATCAAGCTGACTGAGAGCCTGATGAAGATGGGCGTGCCTATCTTAGGTACCAAGGCGGAGGATGTAGATGCCGCTGAGGATAGAGAACTGTTCGACAAGATTCTGGAAGAGACCGGGATCCCCCGTGCAGCCGGCGGTACTGTATACACCGCAGAGGAAGCTAAGGCGGTTGCTAACAGACTGGGCTATCCCGTACTGGTGCGTCCTTCCTATGTATTGGGCGGACAGGGCATGCAGATCGCTATCTCCGATGAAGAGATCGAAGAATTCATGGAGATCATCAATCGTATCGCACAGGATCACCCGATCCTGGTAGATAAGTATTTACAGGGTAAGGAGATCGAGGTCGATGCTGTATGCGATGGTATCGATATCCTGATCCCCGGTATCATGGAGCATATCGAAAGGACCGGTATCCACTCCGGAGACAGTATCTCCGTATACCCGGCTCCGACCATTGATAAAGTAGTAAAAGAGAAGATCGCAGAGTACACCAGAAGACTGGCAAAGGCACTGCATGTCAAGGGACTGATCAATATCCAGTTCATTGCCATCGGTGAGGAAGTATATGTCATTGAGGTTAACCCCCGCTCTTCCCGTACCGTACCTTATATCAGTAAGGTAACCGGCATTCCTATCGTGGATCTGGCTACCGAAGTGATCATCGGCAAGACCATCCGTGAGCTTGGCTACGAGCCCGGTTTACAGCCTGAGGCAGAGTATTTTGCCATCAAGATGCCTGTGTTCTCCTTCGAGAAGATCCGTGGTGCCGAGATCAGCTTAGGACCGGAGATGAAGTCTACCGGTGAGTGTCTGGGTATCGCCAAGACCTTCAATGAGGCTCTGTACAAGGCATTCCTGGGAGCAGGTGTGGAACTGCCAAAGTACAAGAACATGATCATCACCGTAAAGGATGCGGATAAGGGTGAAGCCATTGAAGTCGGAAGACGCTTCGAAAAGCTGGGATACACCATTTATGCTACCAGAAGTACCGCAGCTGCTCTGAATGAAGCAGGTGTGAAGGCGAGAAAGGTCAACAAGATCTCTCAGGAATCCCCGACCGTGATGGATTTGATTCTGGGACACAAGATCGACCTTGTCATCGATACCCCGACCCAGGGCCGCGACAAGACCAGAGACGGTTTCCTGATCCGCCGTACCGCTATCGAGACCGGTATCTACTGCATCACCGCAATGGACACCGCCAATGCTCTCGTGACCAGCATGGAGCATATGAACGATTGTAAGGAACTGACGCTGGTGGATATTGCACAACTGTAAGATATAAAAATGGATAAGAACAGTGGAGTCGCGAAAGTTGCTTCACTGTTTGTGTTTGTGACAAAAACAAAGTGTTGACAAATGTCCGCGAAAGGAATAAAATACAAACAGTTAAAGACATAAAGGCTGTGAAGAGAAGAGTAGGAGAAGAGATACGTCGCAGAGAGTCCCGGCAGGTGGGAAGGGATATGGAAGGCTTCTTTGAACATGGTCTCGGAGCTTTGCACCGACTTCGTATTCGGACAGGATATCCGGCAGATGCGGACAGGCTGCAACGGGAGTACCCGTTATCGTACCTGACTATCGATGAGCGTTTGTTTGTCCGTAGTTGCAGAGGCCTGATCCCGTGAGAGATGGGCGAATTAAGGTGGTACCGCGGAAGAATGTTCCGCCCTTAAATTTTAATTTAAGGGCGGTTTTTTATTATGTCAAAAAGAGAAGAACTGATCAGAGAATATTGCAGACAGGTAAATGAAAGCCTGCATTTTATACAAAAATACATGGAAGGGATCGTTCCCGCTGGCCGATGCAGCGAAGAACTGTATTGGGAGACCAAGAAGATCAGTGAGGAACTGCAGAAGAGCAATCATGAACAGACCGCATTGATCCGGGCCTATCTGCGGGAGGCGGCACAACTGTACGTAGAGGGGGAGCCCTGGAAGACCCGCATTACGGACCGAAGACTTTGCCGTAATACGATCCTGAATCATTTACAGATGCTGGCGAATGTCAGCTTCTGGCTGAGAGAACAGGGAGAGCCACTGGCAGAGGAAGTCTGTGGATGGCTGTTAGCCCAGGAGACAGCGGATGTGCAGAAAGTTAGATCCGGACAAAGTCTGGAAGTTGCCAGAGAGATCTATCCGGCCGTGCAGAGAAAGAGAGCATAGGAGCGGTCGGCTGTAAAAGCACAAATTTGAAAATAAAATCCGTGGGGACAGCATATACTAGGCGTATGGTAAATATTGTATGATCGTAAGCCTGTTTCCCGCAGGCGGATTGGAGTCTCATGTTAGAAGAACATTATCCTTTTGTTGCGCAGCCTCTTCCCTACGAATATGATGCCCTGCTTCCGGTATTAGATGAGGAAACACTTCATTTTCATCACGACAAGCATTATCAGACCTATGTGGATAAGCTGAATGCCACCCTTGCCGATTATCCGCAGTTACAGCAGATGTCCTTGACGGAACTGCTCACTTCGGAGGATAATATACTTGCGTCCCTGCCGGAGGAAGCCCGGAAAAGCATTCACAATAACGGTGGCGGTGTATATAATCATCAGCTGTATTTTGACAGTATGCGAAGCCCGGCAGGACAGGAGCCCTGTGGAGCTCTGGAGGAGGCGCTGGTCCGGGATTTTGGATCGGTGAGACAATGGAAAGAACAGATGTCACAGGCAGCCACGGGGGTATTTGGCTCCGGATGGGCATGGCTTGTGAGTGACCAGGACGGTACTCTGATGGTCCTTACTACAGCGAATCAGGATGTCCCGGATCTGAAATTGTATACCTCCATATTTCCCATAGATGTGTGGGAGCATGCCTATTATTTACAGTATCAGAACCGCAGGCCGGATTACGTGGAAGGATGGCACAAGCTGATCCACTGGAAAAAAGCGGGACGACGTTACGAACAGGTACTTTGCAGACTGGAAAGAGCGGCCGGGGAAGCGGAAAAATTGCAAAATGACAGCCGCACAACAGAAGCGAACGACAGATAGTGTGCAACGTGCGGAACAGAAGAACAGAAAGAGGAAAATGACTATGGAGAACAGACCGATCATAAAAAAGGAACAGGTAGAGACCGTCTACGACAGCAGATTTATCAAGGTATTTGATCTGCAATATGAGCCGGGAAAACATTATTTTGATGCTACCAGAAGAGCCAAAGATAATCTGGCAGCGGTAAAGAGCGACGAAGAATTCAGACAGATGCTGCCGGATGCAGTCAGCTGCGTTGTGATCCTGAAGATCAGAGGACAAGAACCGAGACTTTGCTTAAGCCATGAGTATCGTTACCCGGCAGGACATTTTCTGCTGAGCGTTCCGGCAGGACTTTTAGACCCGGAGGATGCAACGGAAGAAAATCCCGTATTCCATGCGGCAGCCCGGGAGCTTCGGGAAGAGACCGGCATCACACTGGAAGAGAGCGACAGCATCCGTCTGGTGAATCCGCTGGTATTCAGTACCCCCGGTATGACGGATGAGAGCAATGCACTGGTGCAGATCATATTGAACCGTGAAGAGATGCCGAAGGTAAGTCAGGAAGGCGCCGTTGGAACGGAATGTTTTGATGGTTTTCTGCTGCTGACCAAAGAAGAAGCACAGAAAATCTTAAAAGACGGCGTGGATGACCAGGGATTTTTTTACCCGTTATATACCTGGGCGGCATTGATGTGCTTTGCGACGGGAATGTGGAAATAATTTTTGAATAAATAAGACGATGAACGAAAAGCGTGTGGAGAGATCTGCACGCTTTTTTTGAAATTTGTAACAAATAGCGAAAAATTCTTCGTTATGATTAACAAAGAGGAAGGTTGCCGTTCGCTCAATTGATTTTCCAATTGCTCAATTGTATAATTATGTCATTAGCAAGTACAATTGAGGAGCAAAGACATATCCTGTGATGAATTGCTGAATCCGGAAAAGACATTGGAGAGATTAGCGAATCCAGAACCGCAGAAAGGAGAGACAGAGGAAACGGACGGAGAGCCCCCGAAGAAAAAGAACAGCCTTATAGTAAAAACTGCCTGTCTCTTATACACATCT
>ENA-OZVA01000300-OZVA01000300.1-human-gut-metagenome-genome-assembly--contig:-NODE-300-length-10396-cov-9.465139_pt1 | contig 10396 bp, 9 predicted proteins | sample MGYA00243440_ERZ654035 | MGnify/ENA primary metagenome ERZ654035 (study PRJEB26926, sample SAMN06164886) | human gut metagenome | biome: ENVO:00009003; feature: ENVO:2100002; material: ENVO:00002003...
GGCTTCCAGCGTCCTGACAATGGCCTGAGCCCCTCGTTTGTACACGGTCACGGCCAACAGCTCTCCGTCTTGAAAGACGGCCCAGAAGCGGGTGCCCTTGTACTTTTCAATCGTCAGCATCAGGCAACACCTCCTTTCCGGGATGATGGCGGGACTTGAGCAGATGTCTCAGTACGGCCCCGATATTGGCCTCATACATGTCCCGTGTGTGCTTGTTGCAGGCGACGGCATACAGATACCGGACATCAAGAATGTCGATGGCTTCACCGCAGAGCCGGATGCAGCTTTCAAGGGTAGCCAGCTCCGCCTCCGGAATCGGCGAATCCAGCAGGATGCTTTCGTCGTCGTCCAGAGACTTCTGCTGTTCTTCCGTCAGTTCCGGGAGATTCACCAGAGCCGTCATGGACGGCCCGTGAATCGTCAGCGTGCTCAGCCCCAGCGATGGATCGTTCTGATGACTGCTGCAAAGCGACACTGCCTTCCCGATCCGGGCCAATAGCTCCGTATCCACTTCCAGATACGTCCGTATCGGATCCGCTCGTGGAACGCAGTTGCGCGATGATGGGCATCGTCTTCATGTCTCGTTCTCTTCCTTTCCTGTCGGAGTTACTTGCAGAAGAAGGCGATGACGCCCATGAGCAACAGCACGGCTAGCAGGTACGGTGCTACGGCCACCAGAGCCGACAGGACGCCGACGACAATCGGTCCCAGCAGACACAGCAGTACGAGCGCCACCAGGGCGATCATGATGCCTTTCATGTTCATGACGTGCCTCATGCGGGAATTCTTGTCCGGGATGATCGACGAACCGGAGCGGCAGCGGACACCCATTGCCTGAGCGCCTGCCGTCCGGCATAGGTAATCAGCCAGCAATCGGACCGAAGCAGAAATTCCTCTTCCTTTGTGCGGATGATGAACTCCCGCCCGGCCAGACCTCGGACGGAATGCCTGACGCTTTCCTGCTTGATGCCATGGCATTCCGCCATGATCTCCTTGTCACTGCGTTCAAAGTCGCCGTGAAGGTACAGGAGAATGGACAGCTCCAGTCCGGTCAGGGACGGAGCCCGCCCCAGACGTTTCAACCGTAGATGTTGTTTTCTTCTCATGGTCGTTTCAGATCAGTTGTTCAGGGTATAGCTGTCGGCCAGATCCCAGAGCTCCCGGTTCAGGCGTGTGTTTCCGTCAATGCCATTGAGCGCACGCAGGGAGCGGCGACGATATACGCCGTCCGTCTGCGGTTTTAAAGGAACGCCTCCCCGGATCAGGTTTTCCTGAACCCGGTTGAAGCACTGCCAGACGGTAGCTGGTCCTCCCGCCGTAAAGCCGATGTCGTTCCAGCGCCGGGGCGACAGAAGGGCTTCGGGACGTATTTTGTCTTCGTAGTCGTCTCCCATTCGCAGCTGTGCCGCTTCATGAACGAAGTCCACCTGACGCTTGTAGGGTAGTTCGACTCCCTGCATGCGGTGAATGTCGTCCATGATCCGGGGCGTTTCAGAGGCCAGCCGGAGACTGGCGGCGATCACCTCTTCTCCGGTATGACCCATGTGACGAATGTTGATCGCGGCAATACGCGCCCCGACAATCAGACCGTTGGTACACACCAGCCGGAAGATACCGGCCATGAGCTGGTAGGAGCAGCTGCCGTTGTGACTGTTGATCATGACCACTTCGATGCGCTGCTCACGGTTGTGTTCCAGCACGTCCCGGTGGGCGAAGCGAATCAGGTGCTTGCGGGTGGGCGTGCCGTCCGATTTCCGGGTACGTTGTTCCTGAGCTCCGACGACGAGGAATCCAGCCTCTTCCATCTGGTCGAGCAGGGAGTCGGACGAGACGAAACGGTACTTCTCCGAACGGCTGTCGTCCTCACGGTCGGCAAAGACGGAGGGAGCGACACGCCGGATCTGGAATCTGTCCAGAGGGCTGTTATCTCGGTTACGATAGAGTTCACGTGTGGATGTACGAGTATTCATGTTCATTGATGATTGGTTTGTTGCAACAAAAAGCCCGCCTCCCGGAACAAAGCCGGGAGGCGGGCACAGGCAGGAAGCAGAGCATCTACTTCCTCAATGATATATGACGTGAAGAGAGGGGGATTTTCAGATGGATGTCTCCATCCGAAAGACAGGCTTATTCAATCGTATAGCCCCTTTTGCGATAGGCGTAGACAATGCTGCTGGTGTCATTGCCTCCTCCATTGAAGCCGGAGGCCCCAAGCTCCTGGAAATATCCTTCGATACTGCGTGCTTCATCAGCAGACCGGGATTGGCAGACGATGTAGTCGTCCTCCCTCCTGTCCACATTATGGTCCTGAAACAGGCGTTTTTCTGCATTGTTAGTTACTCCGATATAAACCTTGTTCCAGGTAATACCTCTATCTTCGAAGAAGGCGGTAATACTTCGAATGATCTGCTGTCTTTCCATGATGCTCTTCATGGTCTTTCTGATCAACCAACGAGTCATCACGCCTGAATCGTATGATGGATTGCCCGAAATACATGATGTCAGAAATCGTGCAAGTATATATCTTGACCTTATGTCAGAGATCGTGCAAATTATTTACAGCTCCTCAGAAAGATATGAACTTGTCCGCAACCAGAATCGACATGCTGAAGCAAATCAAAAAGCGATTTGCCTTGGGAGATGTGTTCTCAGCTGTAGACTTGAAGGAACTTGGTACCAGGGCTGCTTTGGATCAGTCTCTTTCCCGGCTGGCAGAGAGAGGATGTATTGTCAGGATTGCAACCGGGTTGTATTACATGCCCCGAATCAGCAGTTATTCTCAACGGCCATTGCCTCCGTCTCCGGATCAGATCATTCAGGCTCTGGCTCGTAAAACAGGTTCCCGCATCATGCCGACAGGGGCAAGCCTTGCCAACAAACTCGGGTTGAGCGATCAGGTTCCCGCCTCTTATGAGTATTTGACAGATGGACGGTCAAAAGAGTTCCGTATCGGGGCTTTGCAAATCAGGTTACGCCGCACGGCCAAAAACCTGATGGATTTGTCAGGCACCATCATGGGAGAAGTATATATGGCATTGCGTTTCCTCGGTAAGAATCAGACTAGTGTGGAAGAAGTGCGTTCCCGCTTGTCTCAAAACCTTTCATCGAACGATAAGAAGCAACTCAACCGGTGGGCACCCCAAGCTCCTGAATGGATGCGTCCCATTATCTGCAATTTGCCGTCATGATTCGTTATTTTCAGCTTGTCCCCGAACAGCAGCGTGATGTGCTTGCTGAAACTCAGAACCAATTAGGTTTGCCAGCTCTCTTTCTGGAAAAAGACTACTGGGTATGCCGGGTTCTGGATATGTTGTTTGAAAACCAAGCGTTAGAGCCTCATTTGTGTTTCCGGGGTGGCACATCCTTGTCAAAAGCCTTTCATTGCATCCAGCGCTTTTCTGAAGACATAGACATTGCTTTGTCTCCTGCGTTCTTTTCAGACATGCCCAGAGAGTTGCTCCCCGTTCCTGGTGAATCTTCGTCGCAGCGTGATCGCAAGCAGCGCAAGATGAGAGAGTATTACAGGAATCTGATGTGTGACTTCATCCTGCCAGCCTTACAGCAATCCTTTGACTGTCGTGGTATTTCAGGGGTTCGTTTTGAACTGGAAGATCTCAGTAAGGCTCGCGACCCGTTCGTTCTTTTCATTCATTATCCTTCCGTGCTGGAACATGATGCCGGTTCCTATGTGGCTCCGGCGGTCAAACTGGAACTAAGCGGCAGAGCAGAGACAACACCTTCCTCTCCTGCTGAAATCGACTCCTATATAGCCCAAGTTTTTCCCGAACTGGCAGAACCTGTTTCTCTGCAAGTCGTTTCTCCCAAACGAACCTTTTGGGAAAAGGCGTTCATTCTGCATGAGGAAAACGTGCGGGGAGGCCCAAGCAAACCACGGTTGGCCAGACACTATTATGATCTGGACGCCCTGATCAGAAATGGCATGTACGACAACTCTTTGTTTGAACAAATCAAACAACAACGTGCAGTCAATTATGGATATTCATGGATCGATTACGAACATCTGGGTCCTTCCGATATGAATATCCTGCCTCCTGATGATCACAGTTATCAGTCCTGGGCTCGTGACTACATCCAAATGAAACCGATGTTGTTTGGCGAAATTGAAGAGTTTACCGCCATCGTACAGCGTATTCGGAACTTTGTGGAATCGGAATTCAGTAAATGATTTCAGATAAAAAGAAGCATACCTCACGGCAGATTTCGGAATAGACTTCATTCCTTTACCTCCTTCCCCGCCCTAAGCATTTCGTCCCGGGCTGAGAATGGAAACACTCGAAGGTGATTCTTACTCAAGCAATCATGATGTATTGTGTAGAAACAAATGAATTATTCCGTCATTTCCTCCCAAACCTCTTCGCCCAGAGGAGCCAGATTCAAGACATCCTTCAAATGTTCCCACATGGGCATGTGGGCTGACAGAAGAGCTTTGAACCGGGGAGTGTGGTTCGCTTCAAAGAAATGAATCAGTTCGTGCAAAATCACGTATTCGATGCATAAAGGCGGCTTTTTGATCAGGTCCATATTGAGCTGGATGCGATGGGCATCCGGAGCACAAGAACCCCACTTTGTCTTCATTTTTCGAATCGTGAATACTGGTACCGTCAATTCAAGGCGTTTGCACCATTTGACAAGCAAGGGCGTTACCATGTCCCGCAGTTGATGACGGTACCACGCATGCAGGAGCTCTTCACGATTGCCGGGGGTCGTTTCAGCGTAAACGTTCATCACGAAGAATTTCCCCTTGGGTTCGATGCAGTGGGGTTCTCCTGAACGGATATGAACCACCTTCAAACGATAGCGGCGACCCAGAAAGTAATGCGTCTCTCCCGATTCATACGTGCGAAGGCTCTGGCGTTCCTGATCATCGAATTCCCTGCGTCGTGCATGAATCCAGGTCAACCGCTGCACAGCGGCCAACCGCACGGCATCCTCGTCCATCGCCAGCGGGGCGGTGATTACGACTTCACCGGATGGAGGGCATACCGACAGTCTGAGGTGCTTGACGCCTTTCCTTACGATGCGCACATTAATGCCGCCGACCTTCATGATCTGCCGTAATGTTGTACCGCCAGATTGAAGACAGTCTCGATCATTTCCTCGTTGATATCGAGATCGAATTCACCAGCCAGTTCTTCCATTCCTTCCCGAATCAAGACGAAAGCCTCACGATAACGTGTCGAAACGGGGTCATTAAATCCCGCCTGCATTCCGGCGCACTTCCTGTCCATTATCAGTGCAAACTGCTCCGGGAATCGTTCTGCATGCCTGCGCGGAACAGGGGCATTGTCGTACAAGGCCTTGAGCCGTGGCGTATTGATTGGTTGCGGGCGCGGACGCTCTCCGCCTCTTATCTTTTTAGCCAGTTCCACAACGCCATCCAGAAAATCCTTGTACTCGATGGCTCCTTTCTTGTGATCTTCCAATAGCCGAATCAACAGCGTTCCCATGCTGTCGTAGAATTTGGGATTGAGCGAACGTTTCTCCGTAATCTCCTTTTTCAAGTTGTTGCCGATACTCTCCGCCGCGTGCTTGCCCGTCTTTTTTTCGGTGTCGCGGATGATTTCTTCCGTCCGGGTAACCAGCAGCTCGACCATTCCCATATCCTCCATCGTAGAGACGCTTTCCGCGTCCGAAGCATGCACATAGGTATCAATCAGATTGCGCATTTCCGCTTCATACATCTTCATGTCGATGTAGTCGCCACTTGCACGCTTTACGGCATCTCTGGCATCAATAAAGTGTTCGACCTCCTCCCGGAGCAAAACAATCTGGTCCTTGCTGTACCCGGCCAGATCAAGCTCATCGCACACTTTGGCATAGGCTCGCATCAGAGCCGCCGTTCCCGTATAGAGTTCGATGCGTTGGCGTTGATGTTTTTCCAGGTTTTCGCCCATACAGAAATAGGACAGATACTCATCCTGCCCCTTCGGTTCCGCGACGGGTTCACAAAGAGCACGCAACCGGTCGAGGCGCTGCATCAGCAATTTGTTCGCTTCTGTGAGCCGGTCTTTGAGCAGTCCTTGCACATCGGCGGATTCATAATGCTCGAAGGCCTCCGCCGTGAAAGATTTGACCGCTTCCCCCAGACTCAGGAAGAGATCCTTGTAGTCGACAATATAGCCAAATTCCTTGCTTTCGCCGTCCAGTCGGTTGACGCGACAAATCGCCTGAAAGAGCCCGTGATCCTGCATTTTCTTGTCGATATACAGGTAGGTGGCCGGAGGAGCATCAAACCCCGTCAGGAGCTTGTCGACGACGATAAGCAGTTTCATACGCCCCGGCTCCTTGATGAACATTTCTTTAACCTTGCTCTCGAATTTTTCGCAGGCGGTAACGCTTGCCGTCTGAAAGCCGAAATCCTTCAGCATCTGCTGGCAGGTCTCATATTTGAGCATTTCCTCGGATTGCTGGGCTGCCCCCAAGCCTGCTGTCCGCGAAGCTTCGTTGGAAGCAATGTACGAACTGACCACGGCACACTTACCCTTCAATTCCGTTCGTTGAAAAATCTCGTAAAATCGAAAAGCCTGATAAATATTGTCGGCGACCAGCATGGCGTTTCCGGCATCCATGCGCAGCCGGGGATCACGATCCATGTCCTCGCAGATATTGGCGGCGATGCGTTCCAGCCGCTCCCGGCTGCTGTACAGGGCCTTCATCGTCCCCCATTTTTGCTTGAGCTGGTATTTTTGCTCGTCCGTCATGCCGGTCGTCAGCCGTTCGAACCTCTCATCGAGTTTGATATCTCCCTTGGGAGAAAAATCCTGATCCACATTGCGAGCTTCGTAACGCAGGTCAAGCACGGCGCCATCCTTGACCGCTTCGTCGAATTTGTATGTATCAATGAAATTACCGAAGGTTTCCCGGCTGGTTTCCTTGTCCGACTTGAACAGAGGCGTACCTGTAAAACCAATGAAGATACCCGAGCCCAGCAGTCTTTTCATGGCCTTCGCCAACTTGCCCGATTGTGTGCGGTGACACTCGTCGATGAAGACATGCAAGTCGCCCTTGACCTTGAAATCGGCAGGAATCGTATCATCCCATTCTCTGATGATGTCATCAGTATCTCCTTCGCGCAGCCCGAATTTGTGGACGAGTGAGCAAATGACGCGTTCTTCCGCCCGGTTGAGTTTGGCGAACAGATCCCGGCTGGATGTTGTCCGGTAAGAGGTAATTCCGGCCTGGTTAAAGTTGCGGTCGATCTGTTCATCAAGCTCCGTGCGGTCGGTAATCACCAGCACACGGGAATCGGGGGTGTTGCGCAGAATCCATTTTGCCAGCCAGATCATCAGCAGGCTCTTGCCGCTGCCCTGCGTATGCCAGATGATTCCTCCTTCGCGCCGCCTCAGGTACTCCTGTGTCTTTTTGATTCCCCGGTACTGGTGGGGGCGAGCCACCTTTTTGATGCCGGCGTCATAGACCACGAAATCGTGGATGAACTCCAGCAGGCGTTTCTGTGAGCAAAGTTCCCGAAGGTGTTCGAGCAGATGGTTGACTGGCGTATCTTCCTGATCGCGTTTCCATGTCAGGTAATACTTGGGGGGCGTTTGAGTCGTCGCATAGCGCAGCCCTTCCGTCTCATTGGCTGCCATGACGAGCTGCACAGTCGAAAAGAAATGCGGAATTTCGCCCTCGTGCTGGTTTGTCTGATTTTGCCGGATCGCTTCATTCACGGTCACGCTGCCGCGTTTGAGCTCCAGTACGGCCAGGGCAATCCCGTTGACATACAGGACGACATCCGGGCGGCGCGTCGTCTTTCCGTCAGCCCGGCGAACGCTTACCTCTTCCGCTACGGCGAATTCGTTATTTTCCGGGTGATCCCAGTCGATAAGGGGCAACGTGGTGTGAGATTGGCCCACCTCGCGGTTGATTTCCACCCCGTAATACAGCAGAGAATAAACAGCCTTGTTTGTCTCGTAGAGAGAACAGGAAGGATTCGAAGCGGCACGCTTCAATGTCTGAATGATTTTGGGAGCATAGACAGCACTTTCCCCTCCGCGCCGTTCCAGCCAGGAACGCAGCAAACCTTCTTCGATGGGAGACGTGCGGGCATTTTCCGGAGATGCTTTCCAGTTTCCCAGATACGTGAATTGCAGATGATCCCGGAACAAGGCCACAACCTTGTTCTGTGTCACACGTTCGGCTGCCCCGAGTTCGTTGTATGTGTCGTCCTGCATGATGGTGTAAAGAAGAAGTATTTAGATCAAGCGGATGCGTCCCGTCAGCAGTTCCTGCATCATACCGCGTTTCATGTGGTTAAGTTTCTCAAGTTCCGCTTCGAGGGTTTCTATTTCATTATCCATGTCAGAAAGGACTTGCGCAATGGCTTGTTGTTCGGAAAAACGAGGACAATAAATCCATAATTTTTTCAGAGGTTCACGGGTAATTTGAGGTTGTGCTCCACCCGTAATTGATCCTAAAATTTGTGAAGTGTATTTCAGAAAATATGAAATAAACTTGTTATCTATAAATTCTTTATTTTGTATACGAACAACCATGGCATTACCGGTAATCCAAGCATATGGAGATGATATATTGATTGTGCCACATGTATTTCCTCGACATGTAATCATAATCTCTGATTCTTTGTGATTGTATTCGTGATAACGTCCTATAATACCATTTGCACCATAAACTAAATAAGGACCAGAGTCATGCATTTCATTTTGAGAAATTGTTTTAGGCTGATATAAGTCGGAAATATCTCCTAACTTTTTCACCACCCAATCATCCGGAATATCTCCAATATCCGTATGCTTCCAGCCTTTGGTTTCATACCCCGGGAGGCGCACTCGCCCGGAAAGAAGATACTGCATGGTTCCTTGCTTGATGTCCCGTTTTTTAGCGATGAGTTTTTTCTGCGCTTCAATCAACGCGTCCATGTCCGAAAGAACTTCGGTAATGGCTTGCCTTTCAGAAGAAGGAGGGAAAGGCATTTTAATAACTCTTACTTGGGAAAAATTGAGTCCCTCTCTATTACCTCCAGCTTGAAATGCTTTGATTTGATTTTGAACTAAATTAGACAATATATTTATATTAACAAATTTTGAATCATATTGATCACATAAACGTATAATACACACATGTTGATTAACGTTTCCACCAATCAAATCGTCTCGTAACACAACCGAAGATCTACCTATTGAGGCTCCTGTTATATTAAGTAAAATATCCCCCCACTTTACCTCAGTAGATAACTGTTTTTTATGTATATGATCATTTATGTAAACTATATCATCCATTATGAAATTTCCCCAACCAACATTTTGGCTTCGAATAAACGGATGCCCATTTGTTGAATAGACGAGACTGCCTCCACTGGGTGTTATTCCACTGCCAACTTTATCAGTGATATGATCAATATCTAGTACATCCCACTCTTCAGGAATTACCCCGACTTCAGTTTTTTTGTACCCTTTGGGAATACTACTCATCTCTGACTCCCCTCCCATGTCAGCCCCATTTTCTGCAAATGGGCGGTTACCCTATCCTTGAGTTCAACAACGTTCTGCTCAATCTCCGGCAACGGTGTAGCATAACGATCCGCCAGAATCTTCAACTGCTGCGCAAACGTATGCATCACTCGTTCCGCATCTTCGTGGATGCTGGAACGAAGAGACGCTAACCACTTTTGATTCACGACAATCATTTTCCCCTCGTCTTCGGTCAGAGCATCACACGCCTGCCGAGTACGAAGGTTTAGCTTCGTTTCCAACGTTTTGATGTCGGATTTCAATTCATTGACGCTTGTCTTCCGGGCGAGAAAATCCCGGAGGAAGGCCAGTTCTTCTGCTCTCAGCAAATCTCCTTTGATCTCCTTGATACGGCTTTTCAATGCCGCAAGATCGACTTTTTCCCACTGGAAGAAGAAGCCGTCCTCTCCCAGTTGTTCCTCTTCCTGCGAATCAAGCTCTGTCTGTATTTGTTCGGCTTGCAGTCGTTTTTGGTGAAGCTCCTCGACTTCATCCGGGAAGAAGTGCTGTTGCAGCAAGGTCTCCGGTAGAAGGGGGCTTTCCCATCCCGTGATTTTTTCTTTCCCCTTTTTGTCTGTTTTGGTCAGGTTGCTGGTCTTGAAGATCCACCCTTCGGCCGCGATGAGGTAGACATCATCCCGCATCGGCTCTTCCCAGTAGTCCATCAGGCGCTGGTACACATCGTATTCATCTACAAGGTGCATGTCGTGGAAGAGTTCGCGCAGCGAGTCGCCCAGCGTACGAATGAAGTCCTTCGCATGCACGCCGACATGGAGCCCCATCATGAGCTCGCGGGTCTGCTGCATCCAACGCGACAAGCGATTTTCCACCGCAGTGCGGAATTGCTGAAATTCGGGACTTTCCAGAATCAACGAACGGATATTTCCGGACGGTACATTCAATAC
>ENA-OZVA01000311-OZVA01000311.1-human-gut-metagenome-genome-assembly--contig:-NODE-311-length-10219-cov-4.658796_pt1 | contig 10219 bp, 7 predicted proteins | sample MGYA00243440_ERZ654035 | MGnify/ENA primary metagenome ERZ654035 (study PRJEB26926, sample SAMN06164886) | human gut metagenome | biome: ENVO:00009003; feature: ENVO:2100002; material: ENVO:00002003...
GATTTCTGCCTGTCTCGTGGCTCGGAGATGTGTATAAGAGACAGGCCCCATTCCCATCGAAACCAGTGAGGGCTGGTTGCTGTTCTATCACGGTGTGCTTCGCTCCTGCAACGGTTATGTCTATGCCTTTGGATCGGCATTGCTTGACTTGGACGAGCCCTGGAAGGTGAAATTCCGTTCGGGACCTTATCTTATCTCTCCGCGTGAACCTTACGAATGCATGGGTGATGTGCCCAATGTATGCTTCCCTTGTGCGGCTTTGCATGATCCGGCAACGGGACGGGTGGCCGTTTATTATGGTTGTGCCGACACGGTGACCGGTCTGGCATTCGGTTATATTCCCGAAATTATAGAATTTACCAAACGTACTTCTATTATTTAAGCACCGTTTGTACTGTTCTCATTCGAAAACAGAGGATGTGTCCTGTGGCTGTCACTTCGGTCCGGACACATCCTCTTTGTCTTTTTCCGGGAAAGGGAACTGTCTGGTTATAAAGCGGCTTTTAAGTGCTGTCTTCTCTTTGGCTAAGCGTTTTCTTCCGGATGATTAAGGGCTTTTATACTGAAACCTTCTACAGTCCATTGCAATGGACTGTAGAGTCTGCCGTAATGGACTGTACGGTCTGCTACAGTGGACTGTACGGTCTGCATCGGAAGACTATAGAAGATAATAGGAATAAAGACCTTAGTTGTATGGAGAAAAAGGCTTATGTTTGCTGTTGAAAGAGGTTAGGTTCCGATACGGAAAGACATCAGACCGGTATACCGGCAAATTATTCACAGGCAGTCCTCCGCCTCTCGATTTTTCTCTTTATCTTTGCCGGAAAAATAAAGCAGTCCATGAAACGACCCAACGTACTTAATTTAACCTGCCCTGCCATCCCCGTAGTTCGGATCGGTTTTGTCGGATTAGGAAACAGGGGCATTCTTGCACTTGAGAGATATATGCACTTGGAAGGCATTGAGGTGAAAGCGCTTTGTGATTTGCGGAAAGAGAATATAGAGCGTGCAGAGCATATCTTACGGGAGTTCGGCCGTCCCGAAGCCGAGAACTATTCGGAAGAAGGGATGTGGCGCAAGATGTGCGAATGCAAGGAGATAGACCTCATTTATATTTGTACGGACTGGCTGACTCATACTGATATTGCCGTTTATGCCTTGCAGCAGGGCCGTCACGTGGCGTTGGAGGTTCCTGCCGCCATGAGTGTGGCCGATTGCTGGCGGTTGGTGGATACAGCCGAAGAAACCCGCCGTCACTGCATGATGCTGGAGAACTGTTGTTACGATGCATTTGCCCTGACTACGTTGAACATGGTGCAGCAGGGGGTGTTGGGCGAAATTACTCATGCCGAGGGGGCATACATCCATGACTTGCGCAAGCATTATTTTGCAGACGAAAAAGCGGGTGGGTATCACAATCACTGGATAAAGCTTTACAGCCAGCAGCATACGGGGAATCCTTATCCTACTCACGGCTTGGGTCCTGTCTGCCAATGGATGAATATTCATCGGGGAGACCGTATGGAGTATCTGGTTTCCATGTCCTCGCGTCAGGCCGGTCTGTCTGCTTATGCCGGACAGGTGTTTGGTGCATCCTCCGAAGAAGCGGCGCAGAGTTATGAGATGGGGGATGTGAATACCACGCTGATTCATACCGCAAAAGGAAGAACTATCTTGTTGCAATATGATGTGACGACTCCGCGTCCGTACAGCCGTCATCAGACGGTGTGCGGCACGAAGGGATTCATGCAGAAATATCCTGTTCCCTGTCTTCTGCTCGATGAATATGGCAAGGAACCTTTGTCCGGTGAGCAGTTTGAGCGGATGATGGAGCAGTATAAACATCCTTTTACGGCAGTTATCGGCGAGGAGGCGCGGCGGAAGAATATGCCGAATGAGATGAATTATATCATGGACTACCGGCTTATTCATTGTTTGAGGAACGGTTTGCCGTTGGATCAGGATGTGTATGACGCCGCCGAATGGTCCTGCATTACGGAACTGAGCGAGCGTTCCGTGCGGCAGGGCAGTGTACCGGTGGAGATTCCCGATTTCACACGAGGGAACTGGAAAGAGAGATAGTGCTGTCAGTTCTTTAGCACAGGGGGGATAAACTGAATGGTTCTCACCTGAAGATGAAAAGAACGCTGATATGTTAATCTCCAGGTGAAAATACAGGCTTGTTTATTGAACTCCCATTGATGTTATCGTTTCTTGTCTTGTGGTGTTTCCACTATTATTTTTCCTTCTTTCATGGTGAACTGTGCGATTTTCAAATCATTCAGGGCGTCCAGTACGGTATTCACCGGAAGTTGGCGGTTGATATGGAAATAGATGCGTTCGTCCAGTAACGGACGTGAACGGAATACGATGCTGATGTTATACCATGAACCTATATCTTGCATGACTTGCCTCAAGTCGGTATTGTCAAAAGAAAATTCATTCTCCGCCCATCCTTTTCTCTTCTCCGTATCAACTCTTTTCAATTGGAGTTTTCCTTGTTTATCCAAGGATATTTGTTCCCCCGGGTGCATTTCCTTACTTTGATTGCGCTTGGTATGACTTACATTCACTCGTCCTTGATAGAGGATGACATCCGGCGAGTAACGGGGATAGGCTTTCACATCGAACACCGTTCCTAGTACTCGTGTTTGTAGTTGCTCGGTGCATACTATAAAGGGGCGGGAAGCGTCTTTGGCTACTTCAAAACGGGCCTCTCCGCTTAGTTTGACACTGCGAATGGTATCTGTAAACTCCTTTTGATACTCCAGACGGCTGTTTGCGCTGAGCAATACCTTGCTTCCGTCGCTTAATTGAACGGAGGTAATGGTAGCGGGCGGGGTGCTTACAATTATCCTTTTCCCTTCTTCCCGAAAAGTAATTTCCTCAGGAACTTCCAGTGAAGTGAAGACTTCCACTTCCTGCGGCTCAGGTTGCAAAAAAGGCTGGAATACAAGTACCAAGGCGATGACAGCGGCGGCTATACCTGGTATCGTTATCCGTCGGATAGATTGGTGTCTGATACGGTGACGACGGATGAATGTCTGCCAGGCTTTCCGGGTTTCGTCTGCGGTGGGAATATCCCCCAATGCTTCACCAAAGAGTTGTTCCAATTGATGGTCATTCCAAGTTCCGTTTTTGGGGGAGTCTTGGTTATGGGGATTCTTTCCGTTGTCCGGATGGATGTGGTCATTTGTTGAAAACTCCTTTTTCATTGTTTATCCTCCTTTTTCAGTATCGCTTCGCGCAGAGTCCGCAATGCTTTTGATATATGTTTTTTCACGGTGTCGGGGCTGATTCCCAATTCGTCGGCTACCTGTTGATATGTTTTTTTCTCCCAATAGCAGCTTCGCAAGATGGTGCAAGTCGGTTCGGGCAAACTGCGGGCTATGTTTTCCGCTTGCTGCAACAGTGCCTCGTGTGCGCGGTAACCCTGATTCATTTCCGCACGGGTGGCTTCGATGAGGCGGTCTATGTGTTGCTGTTCCACATTCAAATGCTTCAAGCGGTTGAGGCATCCGTTACGCACGGTGGCATAGAGCCAGGCGCTACGGGTGTTTTCCTTTAGTTGGTCGAACTCCTTCCAGGCTTGTTCCATGGTTTCGCTTACTATGTCCTTGGCTTCTTCCGTATTGCTCATCAGGGTGGTAGCAAAGCGGACGAGGCGTGGGTACATTTCTGCGAACAGTCGTTCGAAGTGCTCTTCTTTATGGTTTCTTCTCCTGAATAAAATCTGCATGTTTCCTTGTCTTCCGTGAACAAAGGTACGGAAATTTCCTTTTCTCCGCTGGGGTTACAGACGATTCTTTTCGCTTTGTCCGGCTCCGGTTCCTTTATATTTGCTCTTGGTGGCATTGAATTTATAGGATACTTGGAGGCCGAAGCGTTGGAAATCCCGGTAAATCCGATTTTCCATATAGGCATCTATGCCGTATAAATCAAAATGGAAATACCCTGTTCTAAGAATATCATTGGCGGTGAATGTTATGGTGAGTGTCTCTTTTAAAAAGGATTTGGAAAGGCGTGCATTGATTTGTCCTTCCGTGCGCGTTACAAAAAATCCTTGCCGGGAAGCGGTGGAGAGATATCCTTCCATATTGAAGAACCAGCCTTTGGGAAGGTTGAAGTTGTTGTCCAGACTGATATAGAAACGGGGTTGGTTCCGGTGTTCGGTGATTCCTATTTTATTCGCATTCATGTCCAAAAAAGCCATATTCACATTGAGTTGTGGTTCCCAACACCCCAGTTTGGGAGAGGCATTGAAACTAATGCCGTAATTATGGGTTGTAGGAATGGTCTGTGTGGCAAATAAGAGGACGCCCGGATGTGTATCTTCCTTGTAGGGCATAATTATATTGGTATACATATTGAGAATACGGCTGAAATAGGCTGAGAAATAGAGCCAATTCCAAGAGGCGCCGGCCGAAAAGCGATGCGTCTTTTGGGTTTTCAGCAAAGGGTTTCCTTGAGAATACTCATATTTGCTGCGATAGCGGATGGAATTGGTCAATAGGCTATAATCGGGGTTATTTTTACGTAACCGGTAAGAGAGGCTGAAACTTTTGCCATTGTGTGACCAACTGGCGGCCAATACAGGAATAATATCATTATAGGTAGGGCTTTGTGCATCTATCCTTATCCCTTTTTCATAATAATCTGTTTGTTGATGTTCATAACGTATTCCCATATTCAGTTTCCAATGGCGGATGGATCTTGAATAGTCAGCAAATGCGGCATATACGGATTGTTTGATGTGGTCGTCGGCATCGGCAGAGAAACCGTTTTGGGTAAAGATATCATGGCGGTTGGTAAAAGTTTCTTCCGTACCGAATGAAAAACGTCCGTTCCATAAAGGGGCACTGACTACCAGCTTGGCGGCATAGAGGGAGCTGCGCATGCGACTGTCTGCTTGCACGGTTGCATCGTCATTATTCATGGCGTTCTGGTCGGAATGCGAGCGTTTGAACAGGTAATCGGCGTTGAAGTCAATATTCCATTTGCCCAGTTCTCCTGCGTAGTAGGCGTTTGCCGCGTGATCCCAACCTGTATGTATTTGTTCTGCTGTAGTAAAGTTTATCCGGTCGGTTTCTTCATCGTTACGTCTGGTGACGGTTTTACCGGATGAATTTCTGTCTGCATTCCCTATTCCGGTTTCGGGCATATAGCGCAGACCGAAAGAATGGTGTTCATCCGGTTCATAATTGAATCCCAGCTCACCGGAAAAACGTTGGCTCTTATGGGTCTGCACATCATTTTTGTTGGTTTGCCAAATGGCGGAACCCTTGATGCGGTTCATATTTGTGGTTTTTCCATACGAGTTTTGCTGTGCCATATATCCCTTTACAAAGAGATCCAGACCGCCGGTGCGATAATTTAATGCCATATATTCGTTGGCGTTGGCGGAATGTCCTTGTGAATAAGTCGTATTGAAGTGGCCGCTCAACCCTTGTCCGCGCCGGCGGATGGTGCGGAGGCGGATGACGGCTGCTACGTCCGAGGCATATTCGGCTCCGGGAGTGGTGATGACTTCTGCGGATAAGATTTCGTTGGCCCGGATACGGTCCAGTTCTGTCATGTCACGTACTTTCTTATTATTTATATAGATTACAGGAGAACCGCATCCCATTACATTGTATTCGCCGTTATGGCCGGTGACGAAAGGAAGATGGGGCAACATTTCTGCGGCAGACCCCATTCGGGCCAGGGAAGTTCCTGCCACGTTGGCTTTTAGTCCGTTGGGACCCACTTCTATCATGGGGCGTCGGGCGCTGATGGTTACTTCCTGCATCAGTTGGGTGTCGGGAAGCAGGTGAAACGTAAGAGTAGGGTGGTAAGGTTGCACTTCCGTCTTATAGCCTATATAAGAAACCCGTATCAAGTAAGGTATCCCTTCTTCCGCTATCATCAGGAAACTTCCGTCTTCACGGGTGACACATCCGTTTACAAAGGTGGAGTCGCCGGGAGTCAATAAGAGTACATTGGAGTAGGGCAGCGGTTCATTCTTTTCATTGGTTACTTGTCCTCGTATTTCGGTAATGCGTATGTCTCTTCCCTTTTTCTGTATGGCGAAGTATTCTTCCCGTTCTTTACAAATGAAAGGAATGCCGTTCAGGACAGTGCCGATGGCTTCAAGTTCGGTTTTTTGCCGGATGGAGGCTGTAACCCGGTAGCTTTCTGTTTCGTTATAGGAGAAGATAATATTCTTTCCGCCTTCCTTTTCGATTAGTTTAAGGGCGGCGGGAAGTGGTTTGTCCTTTAATTCTATAGAGAATTGCCGGGGTGTTTGTGAATGAAGCGGAAGGATGATGCTGAATAATACGGTCATGATCCACGCTGTTTTCAAATAGCCGTCTGGTCTCATTTTACTAGTGTTTAATTGTTCTTTATGAGTAATACAACCGAGGTTTGTAATCGGGTACGGTAAAATAAGGAAAAAGATTCGATGGGTTGTCGGAATGGATTCCCGTGGTTGGTTCATGCGAAGGGAACGGATATAACTTTATGAAGAATTTATGAAGGATTGGAATAAGAATGGTCCATTGTAATGGCTTGAGGTTCAAAACATTGCCCGCGTATGAAGAATTTGAAGGAAAAAAGGTGGAAAATGTGTTTTGAAGAGATGGTTGGGGCAGATACTTGTGTGATACTTGTTTTATGAAAATTGTAGATGGCAGTAGCTATGAAGAACAGAGGGAATAAAAACAAGGTGGCTGAAAACAAATCCAGCCACCTTGTTTTTATTGTTTAACCTGTGTTTTATTCTATCTCGACGCTATGTTTTACCGGAGTCAGGATGAAAGTAAATTCATAATCACCGTAGGGCAACATATATTGAGGCAACGGCAGAGCTCCCCAGCTGTTTACACAACCTAATCCCATCTGAGCCTTGTCGATGATCAGGTTGGTCAGGTCTGCTTTCTGTACTTCGGGCGAGTGACGCTGGTCTTTTTGTTCGCCATCATCCAGTGAACAGATGGTATAATGCAAAGCGGATGCAGAGAATGGAGCATCACCTACTACCTTCAGTCCGTTACCGCCGGCATTCAGTTGCTTCCACCAACGGATATCGGTCTTGGTTCCTGTTTCCTGCGGACGGATATAGGAGTAGAATTGTTCATCCACACTCTGGCGATAAATACCCAAGTCGGTGCTGTGGTTGCGGTCACTGTAGTTTTCTACCGGACCACGACCATAATATTCTACGGTTTCAAAACATTTAGGCATCTGCATTTGCATACCGAAGCGGAACATCGGAGATACTTTGGCATTCTTGTCGGCTGTCATCTTTTGGGTCACTTTGATGGCTCCTTCGTTGTTGATGACATAAGTCAGATATAATTTGGCGGAAACATTCTTCATGTCATATTCCGCATTCACTACTATCTGGTCATTTTCTGTCTTGGAATTCAAGGAAACCAGTTTCAATCCCGGTTTTTTCCATGCGGCATATCTGTTTTGCAGGCCGGCTCCCATATCATTGTCTGTCGGGGCACGCCAGAAGTTGGGGGTCAGGGCTGCGCCTTCTTTCAGCATTTCCGTTCCGTCCACTGCATATTTGCTTAAGTAACCGTTCTGTTTGTTGAACTCGGCTACGAAGTTATTGCCTTTTACGATCAGATAATGATATTGGTTGTCGATGATTTGCGGAACAACGGTGGATACATTGGTTGTTTCCACGTTCTTCAAATCCATAGACGGTGCTTTGTAATCATTCAGTGTCAACTGATTCTTGGCGACGGTGAAACCTGCGGGCAGCAAACCTTCGCGGTTTTTCAGTTTGTAGGAAACGTTCAGCAACCATTCCTTGCAGGTGCAGGTCTTGCCGATATTCAACGTAATCTTGGCTGTTTCCTGAGGAGCGACTTTTAAATCATCCACGCGTCCGGTGCGGATTACTTTTCCATCTTTCAGTACTTGCCATTCCATATAGTAGGCGGACAGGTCACGGAAGAAGTTCTCATTGAATACATTTACTTCCCCTTTGCTTAAATCGGCGGGAGTAGTCCAGATATTCTGGTAAAAGTGACCTACTTCATACATGTGCGGATTAGGAACACGGTCGGGGCTGATCAAACCATTGTCACAGAAGTTGTTGTCAGAAGCGTCAAAGCGGTTGAAATCTCCTCCGTAAGCATAGATCATCACGCCGTCTTTTCCTTTCCAGCGGCAGGACTGGTCAACGAAATCCCAGATAAATCCACCTTGCAGATTCGGATATTTACGGATCAAATCCCAATATTCTTTGAAACCACCCTGCGAGTTACCCATTGCATGGGCATATTCACACTGAATCAATGGTTTGGTAGCATCGGTACGTTGACCATATTTTTCCATGCCGTTATAATCATAGTACATCGGACAGAAGATATCGGTATGTTCTTTCTGGCGTGCTTGTTCATATTGGCAGGCACGGCTGGGGTCTTCTGCTTTAATCCATTTATAGCATTGTTCGAAGTTGGGGCCGTCACCGGCTTCATTACCCAATGACCAGAAGATGATGCTCGGATGGTTGAATCCGCGTTGTACATTGCGCTGGTTACGTTCCAGATGGGCTTTCTTATAAGAGGGGTTCTTGGCCAGCGTCTTGTCGCCGTAGCCCATACCGTGAGATTCTATATTGGCTTCGGCCACGACGTAAATACCATATTGGTCACATAAATCGTACCATAAGTTGTCATCCGGGTAGTGGCAGGTACGTACAGCGTTCAGGTTGAATTGCTTCATTATCTGGATATCCTGTAGCATACGTTCGGGAGATACTACATAGCCTCCGTCCGGATCCATTTCGTGGCGGTCGGCTCCCTTGAACAGGACTGCCTTACCGTTAACCAAGATCTGGTCACCTTTCAATTCAATCTTGCGGAAACCTACTTTGACAGGAATCACTTCATTGCTGCCCTGCATGCTGGCACGCAAGGTATATAAATAAGGTGTTTCGGCACTCCACTTTTTGGGGTTCTCTACGTTCATGGTCACCAGACCGGATTTGTTGGCGGTAGCGGTTGCCACTTGCTTGCCTTGTGCATCTACCAGTTCCAAATCGACTTTACCACTGCCTTTCAAATCCAGATTGACAGCCAGGCTGCCGTTTTGGTAAGCTGCGTCCAAGTCGGGAGTTACACGGATATCTTGAATGCGTTTTTTGTTGCGGGCATATAGATAGCAGTCACGTCCCACGCCGCTATACCGGAAGAAATCCTGATCTTCCAGATAGGTACCGTCGCACCAGCGGAATACTTGGAAGGCGATCAGGTTTTTCTGACCCGGTTTTAAATATGGAGTCAGGTCAAATTCGGCTTCCAGTTTGCTGTCCTCGCTGTAGCCTACATAACGTCCGTTCACCCACAAATACATATTGGAGGTAACCGAACCGAAATGGGCGATAATATCTTTTCCCTTCCATGAGGCGGGAACTACAATTTCACGGCGGTAAGAACCTACATGGTTATTCTCTGTCGGCACTTCGGGAGGGTTGTTCTGGAACTGGTTACGCCAGGCATAGCCTACGTTTACATAAATAGGATCACCGTATCCGTTCAGCTCCCATACGGCGGGAACTTGCAGGTCATCCCAGCCTTTGTCGTTGAAGCCGGTTTTCCAGAAATCAGTCGGACGGGAGTCTGCATCCTTTACCCAGTTGAACTTCCAGGTTCCGTTCAAAGTCATGTAGTTAGTTGATTGTTTTTTGTCTGCTTTCTTAGCTGCATCTGCATTCTCAAAAGCAAAGTAGTTCGTGTGCATCGGCGCACGGTTTACCGCATTTATTTCCGGGTTGCGCCATTCTTGGAAGGTCTGTGCGCCTGCTGTAAGGGCGAGGACTGTGAACAGACCTGTCATAAGTTGTTTCTTCATGCTATTATTTTATTGGTTTTGTGCAAATATAGTGAAAATAATAGTTACCGATGGGACATAAATCGGGCAATATTTGTTATAATTGTGAATGATTTGTGTTCTATCCTAAAAAATTATGGCATTTCTGAGGCGTATTTGGAATAAATGGCAGAATTTACTGCATGATGAGAAATTAAAGCATAAAATATATGTGATTATTTTTGAAAGCGACACACCGATGGGAAAGTTATTCGATGTGGCGTTGATAGGGTTCATTGTCTTGAGTATTCTGGTGGTTATTGCCGAGAGTATCAAGAGTTGGGATACCGTTATCGGGCCTTATCTGCGAGTGCTGTCTCTTATACACATCTCCGAGCCCACGAGACAG
>ENA-OZVA01000357-OZVA01000357.1-human-gut-metagenome-genome-assembly--contig:-NODE-357-length-9769-cov-6.980441_pt1 | contig 9769 bp, 8 predicted proteins | sample MGYA00243440_ERZ654035 | MGnify/ENA primary metagenome ERZ654035 (study PRJEB26926, sample SAMN06164886) | human gut metagenome | biome: ENVO:00009003; feature: ENVO:2100002; material: ENVO:00002003...
GAAATAGCGGTGCTTGGAGATGTTCTGGAATTCGGGAATGTCCGCATCCGGGCACTGGGCAACTTCCCGCAGGATCAAGTGGCCGTCCGCCTTCCTGACGGCCAGGTGGCCGCCTTTCTTGTCCGCCTCCGTGCGGCGGGTGACTTCCATGACGAAGGGGGCGCCGCTCTCCGCAAACCAGCGCAGGAAGTTCATGTCAAGCTGTGCGCCCAGATTGTCGGAGTTGGAGACGAAGGCGTATTTGACGCCGTCCGCCAGCAGGCGGTCCAGCCAGCCGGAACCCAGCAGGGCCGGGTACAGGTCACCGTGGCCGGGCGGGCACCATTCCAGTTCCGGCTGTTCCGGGCAACTGGCCGGGGCGAGCCCGTCCACCAGGATTTTGGGAACGCGGTTCTGCATCAGCTCCACCTGGGCGGGGTCCGCAAAGCCGTCAGACGCGTATTTTTCCAGGTAGGCCAGCGTATCCGCGCTGGTGGAGAAGGAGTTCATCAGCAGAAGGCGCACGGGCGTGCCGGAGATGGAGCGCAGGTGCTTCACCTGCCGGACGATCAAGTCCAGGAACGTGTCTTCACCCTTTACCTTCAGCAGGCTTTTCGCCTTCTGGAGTCCCATGCTCGTGCCGAGGCCGCCGTTGAGCTTGATGCACACGCACTGGGAGATCAGGCCCTTGTCCGCCGCGGGGGTGGAGGCCGTGATGTCCTGCCAGTCCACCACCTGGTCGGCGGGCTGGATGTCCGTTTCCGGAATCATGCCGGAGTGGTTGGAGACGAGAGCTTCGTAACAGCGGGAGAAAGCTTTGACGGCTGCGGCCGGAACGCCGGCGGATTCCATCTTTTCTTCAAAAGGAGTGAACATACTCATTGGCGGCTTTTGTACAAAATGCCCGTTGGAGGCTCAAGCATTATCAGCGTATCCGGCACGCCCGCGCGCCTTTTCCCCTGTGGGGGCCTTCGGCTTATTTGGAAGCGATCACCCGGATGCGCCGGTAGTCCGCCACCCATTGGGTGCCGTCCCACAGCTCGTCCCGCAGGGCCTTTTCCATTTCCTCGAAAATCCGGACGCGCCGTTTTTCGTGGAGGCACTTCAGGTCCGCCCAGAAGAACTGGCGCGCCCAGTTGCGCAAGCCGTCCGGCCCGTCCTTCAGCGGCGTGGGGCGGTCAAAGTCCATCACCACTTCCGGGCGCAGTCCTGCCTGTTCCAGCATGCTGCGGTATTCTTCCACGGTGGGGAAGTAAAAACGTGTCTTGTACGGGAGGTTCATCCGCTCCAGGCTGGGCCGGAAGGCCTCCCTGATGCGGAGGATGTTGCGGTGGGCCCCAAATTCGCAGATCAGTTTTCCCTGCGGTTTCAAGGCGCGGGAGACGGCTTTCAAAAGAGCCCCGTGGTCCGGTATCCAATGGAAGGCGGCATTGGAAAAAATGACGTCAAACCAGTTGTTCCAGGGCATGAGGCAGGCGTCCAGCACGCGGAAGTCCATGCCGGGATAAAGCTGCCGTGCCTTTCCAATCATTTCCGGGGAGGCGTCCAGCCCGACGACGGAGGTCGATTTTTCCAGCAGGGCGTGCGTCAGCGTACCGGTTCCGCAGCCCAGGTCCAGAATGGCCTGGCCGGGGTTTTCCGGCACGTTGGAGAGCAGGTCCCTGCCATATTCCGCGACAAAATCATGCTTGTTTTCGTACAAATCAGCGTTCCAGTCCATCACTGCCCCATCATAGGAGGAAAGGGATTCTTTACAAGAAAGACCCTGTCTTTTTTCAAGGGATTTTCCCGCTGTTGCCGCCAAGGTCCGTTTCTCCGTGCCGTTCCGGGATTCTGCTTGCGTTGGAGGGGTTGAAATGATTAAGATAAGCTTACTATGAAAGCAACAGCCCTGTTCATGGCGGCCTCAGCCCTGGCCGCGGTTTCCGCCGGCGCCTATGACGGATATGGTTATGACCCCCGTCCCGCAAGTTCCTACAATGATACGGTCAGCGGCGCGGCCCACATCGGTTATGATTCCCGGTATGCCTACAAGGACGTGGTGGCATCCTCCCTGCTGAACCGCAGCGGCGTGTTCAACATCGGCGGTGAGCTGAATCTCAACCTGGCCCGGGACTGGAAGCAGGAAATCGGCGCGGAATACATGGCCTTCTGCGACGGCCTGCTGAGCGACAAGGATGCCTTTGACGCCAACTGGAAGGCCGTCAAGGAGCTGTTCCCCAACCTGTCTTTCCGGGGGGGGTACGAATTCAATTACGGCGGCCTGCCGGGCTATTTGAGCAAGTACATGGGGAAGGCCCCCCATTCCGTGGCCCAGTCCGTGACGGCAGGCCTGGCGTATGACGATCCGGGCCACGGCTATTTTGGCTCCCTGGACGTGCAGTACGGCTTTTACGGCATGATTGGCTGGCGTATCGACCTGAACGCGGGCAAGCGCTGGAGCGGCCTGATTCATGAGAAGGTGGACCTGGAATTGAGCGCCGGAACCGGCTATTCTTCCAGCTACTGGGGCTCCGGCGTGGCCGGATTTGACCAGGTGAACATCAAGCTGGCGGCTCCCGTGCGCGTAACGGGCGTGGATGCCAGCCGCGGGTTCCGCGTCATTCCCTTCATCCAGCTGGACTGGGCCGGAAACACCCGTTCCGAAATCCGCCGCTACACCGGCATGAGCACGATTGAGGACTTCCGCATCCGCGTGGGCGTGGAAGCCGTTTACCGCTTTTAAACGGAAGCCTCCGCGGCCCTTTCCTCCGGGCGGGGCCGCGGAGGCGTTCCTTTTTCTCCGGAGCCGCCCGGACTGCCTCTAACTCCCTTGAACAATCCCGCCATGTTGAAAATGATTCTGCTGCTGGCCCGGCGCACGTTTATACGGCTGCTGCTGGTGCTGCTTCCCCTGGGCCTCTTTGCGTTCCTGGCGCAGGCCATTCCCCTTTCCCCGCTGCAATCCCTGGTCGTCCTGATTCCGGTGATTGCCTTTGAAGTGTGGCTCGTGATCAAGTACCTGCTGCCCGTGATGGGCGATCTGGTGACCAAGACGCTGTATTCCTCCAACATCACCACGGATGAGGAAGTGCTGGTGGACGCCGCCCGGCGCATGCTGAATTCCGGGGATCCGCAGGGAGCCCTGGAACTGCTGGAGCGCTACCGGAAGGAAAATTCGGGGCTGGTGCGTTCCTGGCTCATGGAATCCAGCCTGCTGAACGATATGCGCCGGTATGCGGATTCCGTTGAAGTCCTTCAGGAAGGCCTGGAGTCCAGAAGATGGCGCAAGGAGGACCGGGCGCTGTTCCTGTACAAGATAGGAGTGATTTACGATTCCCAGCTCAACAATCCGGACAAGGCCCGGAAATACTGGGAGGAAGCCGCGGACAGGTATCCCAACACGGCTTACGGCCGTTCCGCCCTGGACAAGCTGTAAATAAACCCGTGCTGAAGTAGCGGCATTTGCTATGGAAAGTTTGCCTGGTTAGGGCTGTGTAGCTGACCGGCAGCGCATGGTTTTTCCCGGCTGGCGGAGTGTCTTTGTTCATGCGGCCTGTTATTTTTCACGGAGCGGTTGCTCCAGTAATTTTTTAATGCGTTCCAGAAAAAAGGAAAAAGAATTTCAGGAAAGCTTCCCTCTTTTTTTTCTTTTCAGGTAAAAGTTGTATTTTCAAGCTTCTAGCCAGAGTGAAAGAAGCTTTTTATTGATGAAAATCAATATAATAAACGTTGCATAGCTGAAAGGTTGCATTATACTGATTTCTCTTCAATGATTAAAGGCCGTTCGATTTCGGCGGATGGTTTGAATTTTTTAAAACTGATTGAATATGATGGAATTAAACCATATAAAATATATGGTTCTCTGTAAGTTCCCTTATTATGGGCGGAAAATCATCAATCGGTTTATGAATGGTTTCAGGAGAAGAAGAAACGAATCTTTGGCGTCAAAGCTGGAAGATATCCGCAATCTTCTCATTTACAACCATCCCGTTTCCCAGGTTCCTCCGGCTACGGGCAAGCTGAGGCTGCTTCAGGAAGGCAATACCGTTTTGCTGGCTCTTTTTGCGCGGAAGTGCCGGGAAAACGGCCTCCGGTACTGGCTGGATTACGGAACGTTGCTGGGCGCGGTGCGGCACAGGGGCTTTATTCCGTGGGACGATGATCTGGACGCAAGCATGATGAGGCCGGAGTACGACCGCCTTCTGGAACTGCTGCCCTCCCTCTTTCCGCGGGAGGAGGGATTTACCTGGAAAAGGCATGCCTTCCTGCAAATAGGGTATGAGGGCACTCCTCTCAACATTGACGTATACCCTTATCATTTTTATTCGGAAAGCCTCGTGTCCCCGGAACAGCACGGCAGCCTGGACAGGCGGCTTACTGCGTTTAAAAAAGACGTGGTTCTGGTGGATGGCCGGATGAACATGACCGATGACCAGATCCAGCAGAAAATCCGCCGGGAGATTCTGGAAGGCAAGGACCCGGCGGCGGAGGAGGACACCCCCGGAATTTTCCTTTCCCCGGCCATCACATTTACTAAAAACACTCATCTGCCCTATGAGACGTTCTTTCCCCTGGGATCCATGGAGTTTGAGGGGATGAAATTCTCCGTGCCCAACCATGCGCGCCAGTACCTGCAATTTTTTTATGGCGATTACCTGTCCTATCCGGACCGCATCCAGTTCAAGCACCCTTCCGTAAAGCGCATGATGGAACATGTCCCCTTTGAGACGGCGGTGAACCGTTTCATTGACGTCTACGGAAAGCAGATTGACATGTCCCAGTCATGAAAACGGTTATCACCTACGGCACTTTCGACCTGCTTCATACGGGGCACGTCAATCTTCTGAAAAGAGCCCGGGCGCTGGGGGACCGCCTCATCGTCGGCGTGACCACAGACAGCTACGACCAGAGCCGGGGCAAGCTGAATGTGCTGGAAAGCCTGGAGGAACGCGTGGAAAATGTCCGGAAGACCGGATTGGCGGACCTTATTATCACGGAGGAGCTGGAAGGGCAGAAGCTGCACGACATCCAGAAGTATGGGGCGGATATTTTCGTGATCGGTTCCGACTGGACGGGCAAGTTCGATTATCTGCGCGAACATTGCGAGGTGGTTTACCTGGAGCGCACGAAGGGCGTTTCTTCAACCGACCTCCGTTCCGCCCGGAATTTCATTGTCCACATGGGAATTGCCGGCCACGGGCGCATAGCGGGCCGTTTTCTCCAGGAGTCCAAGTACGTCAGCGGCATTGAAATAACGGCCGTTTACGGACGCGACGAGGAGAAGGTGCGCCGGTTTGCGGAATCGTATGAACTGCTGGAATATTACACGGAGTATGAACGGTTCCTGGACAAGGTCCATGCCGTTTACGTGGCCGTTCCGCATCATCTACATTATGAACTGGTCAAAAGAGCCCTCCTGAAAGGAAAGCATGTGCTGTGCGAAAAGCCGCTTGCCCTTTCCCGGGAAGAGGTGGAAGAGCTGTTCCTGCTGGCCGCGGAGAGGGGATGCGTTTTACTGGAAGCGCTGAAAACGGCCTTTTTCCCGGCTTTCCAGCAGTTGATAGGCGTGGCGGAAAGCGGAGTTATCGGTTCCATCAAGGCGGTGGACGCCGCGTTCACCAAATTGATTGAGGATGATTCAAGCAGGGAGTTCGATCCCATGCAGGCCGGGGGGGCGTGGACGGAGCTGGGGGCTTATCCCGTTTTCGTCATCGGAAAGCTGCTGGGGACGGAAAGCCGCCGCATCCGCTTCACGACTTGCAGGAAGCCGGAAACGGGCGTGGACCTTTTTACGCGGGCGGATTTCCTTTATCCCAATGCGGCAGCCTCCGCCACGGTCGCCATCGGAGCCAAGCGGGAGGGGGACCTGTGCGTCACGGGAACGCGCGGCTATATTTACGTGCCCTCCCCGTGGTGGAAGACGGAGATGTTTGAGGTGCGTTTTGAAGACCCCCGGCAGAACAGGAAATATTTTATCAGGTTTGAGGGCGACGGCCTTCGCTATGAGCTGGCCGCGTTTTTGCGCCTGATTCACGGCTGCCGTCATGACAACCGTCTTTTGACCCGTGGGGATTCCATCTTCATGGCTGACGTTACCTCCCGCTTCAGGCGAGGGGAATATGTTGATGAAATCAGCTGATCAGGACAGGCATGCCGTTTGCCGGAAGTGAAAGGAGGGGGATTTTTCCTTCTGCTCCTCAATATTGATCAGGCGGTCATAAATGTGCTTGGCGAAGACGATATCGTGGAGTCCCAGCCCGATATTATAGCTGAGGATGCGTTCTTCCGGGGAAGTTCTTCCCGCTGCTTTTCCGGCCAGCACCGGAGCTATTTCCCCAAATTGACGAAAGCACTCAAAGTGCCGGAAATTCTTAACATGGTCACGATCATCGGCAAATACCTTGTCGAAAAACAAATCACAATTCTGGAACCCCTTTGTATGTACGGGGATAACAGTAATGCCTGGTTTGAAACAGCTATTTTCGGCAAGGAGGCCCTCCGCATTAGTAATGCAGGAAATAACGGCGTCTGTTCCATCAATGAGACTATTGATGTTTTCCACTTCTTCAAAACGGACGTTGCTATGGCATTGGAATTCTTCAATGAATTGGGAAACATGCGTTTTGTAGGAAAGAAGACGCACCGTAAAGTTTTTCTCAGGATATAATGCCAGAATACATGCCATGGTGGCGCGGGCCGTATTTCCCAACCCCATCAGGGAAATTGTCTGGAAATCCTGTCTGGCGAATGTTTGAAGGGCGAGGGCGGCCACTGCTCCGGTACGGGCGTTCGTGACCCAAAAGGCGTCCATAAGAGCCAGAAGCTCTCCGGTATGATAATCATAAAGGAGTATTTCCCCATTAATGGTTTTGGTACGTTCCGGATAACGTGTTACAATTTTTACCCCCATGGCGTTCAGGCCGGGGACGATGCAGGGCATCGTATTCATGAATTTTCCTTCTTCAAAGGCGATGCTTATTTTATGGGGAAGGAAGACAGATTCTTCATCCTTGATACGGAAGGACTCTTTTACCCATTGGAGTGCCTGCCGAGGAGAAATATTGAGGGAGGAAATAATTTCGTGAGGAATTGTCAGCATAGTAGGAGGAGTAAGGTAAAAGCGGCGTTTGGGAAAAGGGTGTTAATGACTAGTTTGAACGCATTGAACATATCTCGTGCATGGCGCGTACCAGGGCGTCGTTATCTGCCTTGTTCCTGACGGCGATGCGGATGAATTCCCTACCCTCAAAGCCCTTTTTCCGGCTGCAATCCTTGATCAGGATGGAGTGGTTTTTCAACAGGAGGCCCGTGAGGGTACGGGCTTTCATGGGCGGCATTACCTCGCACATGAAGTAGTTGGCCTGGGAGGGGAGGACGTTCAGGAAGGGAACGCGGGAGAGTTCCTGCATGAAGCGGTCTCTTTCCTCCATGAACCGGCGGCATGCGCGCACGTAGGATTGTTCATATTTCCCGAAGATCTGCATGTAAAATTCGGCAATGGAATTAATGTTCCAGATGGAAACGTCCTTTTTTATCCATGCAATCAGCTTTTTGTCTGCAGAGGCCAGAACCCCCAGGCGGAGGCCTGGAACGCCGTAGGACTTTGAAATGCTTTTAACCACCGCCAAATGGGGGTACTCCTCAAGGAGGGTGTCCCGGAGCAACGTGTTGTCCGGCATGCCTTCAGAGAAATCCACAAAGGATTCATCCACGATCAGGCGAATGCCGCGCTCCTTCGTCCACAGGCAGAGGCGCAGCACGTCGGCCTTCGGGAGGAAGAAGCCGGAAGGATTGCCCGGATTGACAAGGAGCAGGGTGCTGATGTCCTTGCCGGAAAAGAATTCCATCAGGTCGTCCGCCGTGTAGCTGAAATTCCAGGAAGCGGGATGGAAGGGCACCACCATATCCGGGGCCGCCCGGTTGGGATATTCCTCAAAGGTGGGGTAGACGACGCCCATTTTCCCTTCCATGCGGGACATGAGCGCCTTGATGAGTTCCGCCGCGCCATTGCCGATGCAGATGTATTCCTGGCTGACGCCGAAGTATTTTGCGGCCAGCAGGCTGTTGACCCTCATGCCGGACGGGTATTCCCGCACCAGGTGCTCAAAGTTCGCCTTGAGTTCGGACATGAGGCGCTTGTTGGGGAAGTATGGATTGACCAGGTAGCAGAAATCCCTGATGCGTGGGTAGCGCCAGTAGCCGCCGTACCGGGACTCCATCAGGCGCAGGTGTTCCTCCCGGTCTGGTGTGAACATGGAAGCCGCTATGTCCAGATCCTGGATGTCGTCTATTTCATACCATGCTTCGCTGCCGAGACGCAGGGCCTTGATTTCCGGTTTGTCCAGCAGGGCGATGACCCGCAGCACCTGCTCGTAATATTCGTTGTTGCCCAGGGCTTTGCTGTAAGCGGTGAGGAAGGGGACGTAGTGGGTACGGGAGAAATCCCTGTTGAATTTGTAAATGTTGACGGTCTTGAAGTATTCCGTTTTTTTCTTATAGGAGAATTTGCTGCCGGGAATGAATTGCTTGATGTTGTCGTCTTCATCCAGCGTGACGACAGTGCCGTCCATCCAGCTTTCAAATTTGGCGACGAGGGCCAGGCTGGGGTAGGGATGGTGGAGCAGGGCGTCAATGACGGAGTCTTCAAAAATCAGGTCGGATTCAAAGAGCAGCGTATCGTCCTGAAGCAGGTGCTCCTTGGCCAGGTAAAGGGAATAAATGTTATTGGTGGCGGCATAAAGGGGATTGTCCACGTATTCCACGGGCGTGGAAATGTCCAGAAGAGAGATGAAGGATTTAAGTTTTGCTCCCTTGTATCCCGTGACGACGACGATTTTCTCCAGGGAAGGGGAAAGGTTGTCCAGTTGCCTCAGCATTCGCTCAATCAGCGTTACCCCGTTCACTTGAATCATGCATTTGGTGTTGTCCTGGGTGAGATGCCCCAGTCTTTTTCCCATTCCGGCCGCTAAAATGATTGCCTGCATAAATACTCTAATTTGTCTTCAGAACTTAAAAAGAACCAAGAACAATGTTTAACGGATTGATCATCCGCCGTCAAAGTAAAAATTTCTGCAAAAACATGTTAATGGAAAGTACATTGGTGAAAAAGGAAAAGTACGTAATTCATTTTCCTTCCCTATTTTCCCGCTTTTCATTGATTTAACTTCAAATGGAGATAGCGATCCGTTTAACGGATGATCAATCCGCATGCTATGGAAGTTGGGGAAAAGAGAATTGAGGATTTTTTCAAAAGCTGCATCTTGGAGAAAATGGTTTTAATATACGGAAATGGTTGTTTTTCATTAAAAAGCCGCATTGTTTTTCATTGACTTATGGTATCCGGTGGATAAGGTCCGTTTCAGGACTCCCCCGTTGTTCGCTTACGGAAAGATTGATATTTTCCCGTATTCACTGCCTAGATTTGCCCACCATGAGATTGCCTTCGTTCATCACTGCCGGAAGAACCGGAAAGCTAATGAAAAATAAACATCTGTGGGTGACGGAAGTACGCTGCTGCGGCCTGACGGTGCTTTCTTCAATCACGGATAGAAAGAAGCGTACCATCAGGTTGTTCGGCATTCCCTGCGCCCGGTTCAGGGTGGGGAAGGAAAATGAGCATGCACAGATGAGAAAGCTGGTGAAGTCCACCGTCCGGGCGGAGGAAGTTCCGGCGGCGTCCGGCGTGCTGAGGGTTGTGCAGCAGGCCATGGCATTTTTTTAAAGGAAGTGGGCAGTATTCTTGAAGAAAACGGTTACCAGTACTGGCTGGATTTCGGGACCCTTCTGGGGGCGGTCAGGCATAAGGGGT
>ENA-OZVA01000359-OZVA01000359.1-human-gut-metagenome-genome-assembly--contig:-NODE-359-length-9757-cov-4.523191_pt1 | contig 9757 bp, 10 predicted proteins | sample MGYA00243440_ERZ654035 | MGnify/ENA primary metagenome ERZ654035 (study PRJEB26926, sample SAMN06164886) | human gut metagenome | biome: ENVO:00009003; feature: ENVO:2100002; material: ENVO:00002003...
GGGCAGGGCGAACGCCCTGCCCCGGCGCTGATTTCGGGCGCGATTCCGAACCGGCCGCTCCGGCCCGCTGGGAACTACGTCTGAGAATAAGAGGAGGAGATCTGATGCAGACGACAAAAGCACCCAAATTGAAAACCAAACGATCCAAAATCAGCTATGCAAAGTGGGGCTATATTTTTATCGCGCCGTTCTTTCTGGCCTATGCGCTGTTTCACTTTGCGCCGCAGCTGCTGACGATCTACAACAGCTTTTTCGAAAACTACCGGGAGGGCCTGACGCAGGTTGGGCCGAATTTCGTCGGCTTGAAAAACTACATCACGCTCTTTACGCCCGATAAAAACGGCACGATCGATATCCTGAAATATGCCGGAAATACGATCGTGCTCTGGGTCTGCGGCGCGATCCCGCAGGTCGTGATCTCGCTGATGCTCGCGTGCTTCTTTACGAGCTACCGCCTGAAGATCAAGGGCCAGCAGTTCTTTAAGACCGTCATTTATATGCCGAACCTCATCATGGCATCGGCGTTCGCGATGCTGTTTTATATGCTGTTCTCCAACGTCGGGCCGATCAACCAGATCCTGACGCAGCTCGGCTGGATCGACGCGCCGATCGACTTTTTCAACATCCGCTTTACCGTGCGCGGGCTCATCTGCCTGATGAACTTCCTCATGTGGTTCGGCAACACGACGATCCTGCTCATGGCCGGCATCATGGGCATCGACCAGAGCCTGTTTGAGGCGGCAAACATCGACGGTGCGACGTCGCTGCAGGTGTTCTTCCGGGTGACGCTGCCGCTTTTGACGCCGATCCTCGTCTATACGATCATCACGGCGCTCATCGGCGGTCTTCAGATGTTCGATGTGCCGCAGGTGCTGACCAATGGGCTTGGCACACCGAACCGCACCTCGACAACGCTCGTCATGTACCTTAACAATTACCTCAAGACGAGCAAGAACTACGGTATGTCCGGCGCAATTTCCGTCGTGATCTTCCTCATCACGGGTCTTCTGAGCCTTGTGGTGTTCAAATCGCTGACGAAGCAGGACGAGCAGTAAGGGGGTACGTGCAATGAAAAAGAGTTCCGTTGACAGCCGCAAAGCCCACGCCATGCTGACCGTCAGCCGCGTGCTGGTCTATGCGCTGCTGATCTTTCTTTCGATTTTGTGCCTGTTCTCATTTTATATGCTGATCGTCAACGCCTCGCGTACCAACGCAGACCTTCAGGGCGGCTTCAAGGCACTGCCACAGGGGCATTTCCTGGAGAATCTCAAAAACGCGTGGAACGACAGCTCGATCAACATCCCACGCGGAATGCTCAACAGCTTTATCATCGCAGCCGCGACGGCCATCCTGTCCACCTATTTTTCCGCGCTGACCGCCTACGGCCTGCACGCCTACAATTTTAAGCTCAAGCGCCTCGCATTCCTGTTCATCATGGCCGTCATGGTCATTCCCAAGCAGGTCTCCGCCGCGGGCTTTGTCCAGCTGTGCTACAAGCTGAAGCTGACGAACAGCTATCTGCCGCTGATCCTCCCCGGCATCGCGGCGCCGGTCGTGTTCTTCTACATGATCCAGTACATGAAGAGCGTCCTGCCCATGGAGATCGTGGAGGCTGCGCGTGTCGACGGTTCGGGCGAGTTCTTCACCTTCAACCGAATCGTGCTGCCCATGCTGAAGCCTGCCATCTCCGTGCAGCTGATCTTCACGTTCGTCGAGTCCTGGAACAACTACTTCCTGCCCGCTCTGCTGCTCGATAAAGCGGAAATGAAAACCGTCCCCATCATGATCGCGCAGCTGCGCGCGGCGGACTACTCGAAGTTTGACCTCGGCAAGGTGTATATGTTCATCCTCCTTGCCATCCTGCCGGTGCTGCTCGTGTACATCTTCCTCTCGCGCTATATCGTCAAAGGCGTCACCGCCGGCTCCGTCAAAGGATAAAAAACGCATACGGAAAACATTCCTTGATATAAACACTTCGCCGCCTATCGGAACACTTCCGATAGGCGGCAATATGAATATTCTGTTTTTTGCATAGGCCGGAAAAGCGCAGAATCTGCGCCGCTGTAAGCAAAGATTACCACGCCGTCGAACCCGTGTCGGCGGCTTGTGCGGCTTTTGAGGTACAGTCGAGCGCGTACCCGCTAAGCACCAGAAAACCGGACGTTGCGCCGACGTGCGGCACAAAATTCGACCGAAGCCCAGCGTAGCGGGTTCGGTCGAAAGAGGAGATGCAGCGGACTGGACGAGATCTGCCGCTTGCGGCGGGGCGAGGGATATGGAGCTTGCATCGACGAAGCGGCGATATCACGGATGCCTGCGTTCGGGAGCTGCGCGGCTTCGGTGTTGACACCTCCCGCATCGTCACCGGAGACGGCCGCTTTGGCTTCTACTATGTCGAAGGCGGCGCAAACCAGCTTCCCAGCCGCGTGATCTATGACCGCGCATGGTCGGCCATCGCCATGGCGAAGCCCGGCGATATCGACTGGGATAAAGCCTTCGAGGGCGTGGAGTGGTTTCACATCACGGGTATTACGCCTGCAATCTCCGAATCCGCGATGGCGCTGTCGCTGGAGTCTGTACAGGAAGCCAAAAAGCGCGGCATTACCGTTTCCTGCGACCTGAACTATCGCAAGAACCTGTGGAAATATGCCCGCATAAGAACAACCACCGGCGAAGCCGGTGGCTGTGTTTTACTATTCTTTCAATCAGGCGTTTTCTGCCTTTGCCTCGCAGTACAGGCAGCGGTATGTGCGTGTCGCCGGGTCGGTCAGCGTGAATATCTGCGGAAGCTCCTGTTCCACGGAGGTTATGCAGCGCGGGTTTTTGCAGTGGATGACATTTTTGATCCGCGTCGGGAGCTTGAGCTGGCGCTTTTCCACCTGCTTGCCGTCCTTGATGAAGTTCACCGTAATGCCCGGGTCAACATAGCCGATCACGTCCCAGTCCAGATCCAGAATGCGGTCAATTTTGATGATGTCCTTGCGGCCAAGCTTATTGCTGACAACGTTTTTGAGCAGCGCCACCGAGCAATCGAGCTTGTCAAGCTCCAGTACCTTATATAAATACATGGCCTTACCGGCAGTAATGTGGTCAATAACAATGCCATTGGAAATTGCATCAATAATCATCTTTCAGAACCTCCCTTATTCGATACCAAGCATCTTCATAATCAGAGCCATGCGGATATACCGGCCGTTGCGAACCTGCTTGAAATAGCAGGCTCTCGGGTCGTCGTCGACCGCGACGGAAATCTCATTGACACGGGGCAGCGGGTGCAAGATGCACAGATCCTGCTTCGCGTTTTTGAGCTTTTCCGGCGTCAGGATATAGCTGTCTTTCAGACGCAGATAGTCTTCCTCGTTGAAGAAGCGCTCGCGCTGCACGCGGGTCATGTAGAGAATGTCGAGCTCCGGCATCACGGATTCCAGATCGGTCGTCTGCTCATAGGGGATGTTGTTCTTCTTGATGACCTCGTTTTTCACATAGCTCGGCAGCTTCAGCTCCTCCGGCGAGACAAGCACAAACTTGATGCCGGTGTAGCGGCTGAGCGCGCTGATGAGCGAATGGACCGTGCGTCCAAACTTGAGGTCTCCGCAGAAGCCGACCGTCAGATCGTTGAAGCGGCCCTTTTCGCGGTTGATTGTCAGAAGGTCTGTGAGCGTCTGGGTCGGATGGTTGTGTCCGCCGTCGCCTGCGTTGATGACCGGAACCTCCGAGCGCATCGAAGCGACAAGCGGCGCGCCCTCCTTCGGGTGGCGCATGGCAATGATGTCTGCGTAGCAGCTGACCGTGCGCACCGTATCCGCTACGCTCTCGCCCTTTGCTGCGGAAGAGCTGTTAGCGGACGAGAAGCCGAGTGTCTTACCGCCCAGGCTCAGCATGGCCGATTCAAAGCTCAGTCTTGTACGGGTTGAGGGCTCAAAGAAGAGCGTGGCCAGAATTTTACCGTCGCACTTGTGGGCATATGCCTCGGGGTTTGCGATGATATCCTTGGCCTTTTCGACCAGCTCGTCGATTTCCTGCGTACTCAGCTGCAAAATGTCAATCAGATGGTTCATATCAGTTGTTACCTCCAATCCAGGATTCGTCTGCGGGGTTGTTCCGGAACTGAATCAGCCGGACAACGTCTTCTTGCTTGATATAGTTCTGCTCCGCTGCAACAGCAGCGATCACATCAAAATTTGTCAGGCTCACGTTCTTCACGTTTGCCGCGGCCAGCCGCTCGAGACCCTTTTTCATGCCGTAGGTGAAGATGCTCACCACACCGAGCACCTCCGCGCCTGCCGCGCGCAGAACCTTCACCACGTCCAGAACGCTTCCGCCGGTGGAAACGAGGTCCTCCACCACTACGACCTTCTGACCCTTTTCAAGTCTTCCTTCGATCTGGTTCTGCCGGCCATGGTCCTTGCTCGAGCCGCGGACATAGCCCATTGGAAGCTTCATCATGTGTCCGACAATGGCCGCGTGCGCGATACCTGCCGTGCTCGTGCCCATAAGCACCTCCGCCTGCGGATATTCGCGCTCAATGGTCTGCATGATCGCCGTCTCCACCTCCGTGCGCACATCAGGTGCAGTGAGAATCAGGCGATTGTCGCAGTAGACCGGGCTCTTGATGCCGCTGGCCCAGGTAAACGGCTCGTCCGGCCGGAAAAATACGGCGCGGATGGAAAGTAAATCCTCTGCTATTTTGCGTTCTGTTGCGTTCATGCGCTTGTCCCCCTGTTGTTCTGATAACATGATCTTCATAAATTCCTCCGGTGTCCGGCAGATCAGATCTGCGCCTGCCTGCGCAAGCTCTTCCCGGCTTCCGTAGCCGTACAAAATTCCGGCTGTCCGGATGCCTGCCAGCCTGCCGCCAATGATATCGTGCTTGCGGTCGCCCACAATCATCGCCTGCGTAAGGTCGGTGCAGCCTGCTTTTTGCAGCGCCGCGCGGATTACATTCACCTTTTTTCCTGCTTGCGTATTGTCGCCCGGCGCGCCGCAGATCGCTTCAAAATACGGTGCCAGTCCGAAATGCTCCAGCACCTGCACGGCCATGCTCTCGAGCTTCGAGGTTGCCACAAACAGCCGAAAGCCGTTTTTTTGCAGCGTGTCCAGCATCTCGCGCACACCCGGGTACGGCTCGTTCTCTAACCATCCGACGTCATGGTAGTACACGCGGAACTGGTCAATCGCGCCCGGGATATCCTCTTTCGGCATAAACTGACCGAACGTCTCGTCAAGCGGCGGCCCGACAAAAAAGTCAAGCTCCTGCCAGTCTCTCTCCACCCCATACGCGCGCAACGCAAACTGCGAGGCCTTCATAATGCCGGGACCGGAATCGGTCAGCGTGCCGTCCAGATCGAATAAAATGATACGCTCCTGCATCGCTTACCCCACGAACTCTTCTGCGCACCGCAGATACGCCGCAACCGGGTCGGCCGCCTGGGTAATGGGACGGCCAACTACAATGTAGTCAGAGCCAATCTCCCGTGCGCGTGCCGGAGTTGTGATGCGCACCTGGTCGTCTGCCTTGCTGTCTGCAAAGCGGATGCCGGGTGTGACCGTGGCAAAGTGTTTGCCGCAGGCCTCATGAATCTTGCCTGCCTCCAGCGGCGAACAGACCACGCCGTCAAGTCCCGCCAGCTCCGCGTTTTTCGCGTAGTCGATGACGACCTCGGAAAGCTCCTTGTGAATTTCAATCTCCTCTTCCATGCTCTGCTGGCTTGTCGAGGTCAGCTGCGTAACGGCAATAAGAAGCGGTCTCGTTCCGTCTGCGCGGGTAAGACCCTCCAGAGCGGCTGTCATCATCGCGCGCGTGCCTGCCGCATGCAGGTTCACCATATCCACATCAAGCGCCGAGAGCACCGCCATCGCCTTTTTGACCGTGTTCGGAATGTCGTGGAGCTTGAGGTCCAGGAAGATTTTGTGACCCCTTGCCTTGATTTCGCGGACGATGGACGGACCCTCGGCATAGAACAGCTCCATGCCGATCTTCACAAACGGCTTGCGGTCTGTGAACTGATCGAGAAAGGCCAGCGTCTTTTCGCGGCTGTCAAAATCCAGAGCGATGATTACGTCTTTACCCATGGTGTGCACCTCCTATGATATCTTTCAGATTCTGTATGTTGTAGTTCTGCATTGCCTGCGGAAGATCCCGGACAATATCGCGGCAGGCATAGGGATTCACCAAGTTTGCCGCGCCGACCTCCACCGCCGTTGCTCCGGCCAGCATCAGCTCCAGCACATCTTCCGCGCGCGTCACGCCGCCCATGCCGATGATCGGAATTCTGACCGCCTCATAGACCTGCCAGACCATCCGCACGGCAAGCGGAAAAATTGCTGGACCGGACATGCCGCCCGTTTTGTTTGCCAGCAGCGGCCGCTTCGCGCGCAGGTCGATGCGCATGCCAAGCACCGTGTTGATTAAGCTCACCGCATCCGCGCCCGCGTCTTCGCACGCCCTGGCGATATCTGCAATGCTTGTGACATTCGGAGAAAGCTTCACAATAACGGGCTTTTTGACCGCAGCCTTTACTGCCCTTGTGACGCTTGCAGCAGCTTTCGGATCCGTTCCGAAGGCGAGGCCGCCGCCGTGGACGTTCGGGCAGGAAATATTCACTTCCAGCCAGCCGACCTGCTCGCATGCGTCAAGCTTCCGGCAGACCTCAACGTACTCTTCGATCGAAAACCCGCTCACATTCGCCATGACCGGCTTGTGAAAAACCTGCTTGAGCCGCGGAAGCTCTTCTGCTATCACCGCGTCCACGCCCGGGTTTTGCAGGCCCACGGCGTTGAGCATACCGCCGGGCGCCTCTGCAATGCGCGGCTGCGCGTTTCCAAGGCGCTGCTCGCGTGTTGTTCCTTTAAAGGAAAAGGTTCCAAGGCAATCGATATCGTAGAGCTCTGCAAACGTGTACCCGTAGCCAAAGGTTCCGCTGGCCGGAATGACGGGGTTGTCGAGCTCAATGCCGCAGAGTGAAACTGCTGCCCTCACCATATCAGTTCCTCCTTTCGGAATACGGGTCCTTCCTTGCAGACCCGTTTCGGCCCATGTGCTGTCTCAATGGTGCAACCCATGCACGCGCCAAAGCCGCAGCCCATCCGCGCTTCCAGGCTCAAAAAACCCGGCTTTTTCGTCCTGGCGCACAGCGCGCGCAGCATCGGCATCGGCCCGCAGGCACAGAATGTGTCAAACGCTTCCGGCAGCGCATCTGTTACAAAGCCTTTGCTACCCACGCTTCCATCGGCGGTTGCAAGAATCGTCTCAATTCCAAGCGCTTCAAATTCTTCTTTGTAGAAAATCTCGCTCGCCGTATTAAATCCAAGAATTACAGCCGGTGTTTTCCCCGCCGCAAGGAGTCTCTTTGCAAGGCTATACATCGGCGGCACGCCGATGCCTCCTCCGATCACAAGCGTCTTTTCTCCGCACGCCGTCACGTCAAATCCATTTCCAAGGCCGCACAGCGCATCAATCGTCTGACCAGGCTTCATTTCGGCCAGCGCCCTTGTGCCATCTCCGACCGCGCGGTATAAAATTGTGACACTTCCGTCCTCCCAGTCGCAGACGGAAAGCGGCCGTCTGAGGAAAAAGCCCGGAATACTGAGCTCCAGGAACTGTCCTGGCGCGGTGATGGCCGAGGCGTCCCCTGCCAAACGTAGCCGGTACACATTCGGCGCAAGCCGCGCGTTTTCTGTCAGTGTAAAGCGTACTTCGTTCAAAGCGTTTCCTCCTTCCAGACGATCTTTCCATCAATCATTGTCATCTTGCATACGCCGGTGAGCGTGACGCCTGCAAACGGCGTTGCCCGACCCATCGACAAAAACTGTTCCGGCTCTACTACATAACTCTCGCTCAGGTTGAAGACTGTCAGATCTGCCGGCTGCCCGATGGCAAGCTCCGTGCCGCAGCCAAAGCGGCGCATCGGCGCGTCGTGCATCAGATCCATAAGCTTTCCGAGCGGCAGAACGCCGGGCTTCACTAAGCTTGTGTAGCAGGCGGCAAAGGAGGTTTCCAGACCCACAACGCCCATCGCGCTTTTTTCCAGTCCGCGGGCTTTTTCTTCCCGGCTGTGTGGCGCGTGATCGGTCACAATCATGTCAATCGTTCCATCCAGAAGTCCCTCGATCAGCGCGTCGCGGTCTTCCCTGCTTCTGAGCGGCGGATTCATCTTGAACCGTCCGTCCTCCTGCAAATCATCCTCCGTAAAGGTCAGATAATGCGGTCCTGTCTCGCATGTTACATTTACGCCGCGCCGTTTTGCCTCCCGGATGATCGAAACACTTTCCTTCGTGGAGACGTGACACACATGATATGCACAGCCTGTCTCCTCTGCCAGGCGCACATCGCGCGCAATCTGGCCCCACTCGCTCTCGGAGCAAATGCCCCGGTGGCTGTGGGTCTTTGCATATGCGCCGTCGTGGATATAGCCGCCACGAAGCAGGCTATTGTCCTCGCAGTGCGCGGCCAGAATTTTCCCAAGCCTTCTGCACTGCTCCATCGCCTCGCGCATCAGGCTCTCCGACTGTACGCCCTTTCCGTCGTCGGAAAATGCAATTACCTCCGGGGCCATCGCGTCCAGATCCGCCAGCTGCTCGCCCTTTTGCCCGACGGAAATTGCGCCGTAGGGGTGCACATGCACGCAGGCGCTTTCCCGGATACGGCGCAGCTCCTCTTCCAGTGACGCCTTGCAGTCCGGCACCGGGTTCAGGTTCGGCATCGCCGCCACGTGGGCAAAGCCGCCGTGCGCCGCTGCGAGTGTTCCGGTGCGGACCGTCTCCTTATAAGAAAATCCCGGCTCACGAAGATGGACATGCACATCAACGAAACCGGGAAAAATAACTGCGTTATGAACTTCAACACAAACAGTATCCGTAGGGCAGGAAACACGATCTCCGATAGAAACAATTCTGCCGTCTGAAACAAGAATATCTGCCAGACGGAGCGAGCCGTCTTTCCATACCTGGGCATGCTTGAAACAAATCCGCATAACTGACCTCCTGTGTTGTGGCGCTCGGTGCATTATAAAAGATCGCGCGGCGATTGTCAAGTTTTTTTTCGCTTTTCCGGCAGAATTCCGCAAAAGCCCTCTCAGCTGTTCTATATTGTTCCAAATTCACCATTCTAAAGCCCCCGCGCCGCTCGCCTGGGGCGCAGCAAAGCCGGTGCGCAAGCCTGTTCCTTAACGCACAGGCGTACGCACCGGCAGTCGCTTATTCTTATTTAAAGAGCGGCAGTACAGACTCTACCGCCACGCCGAGATACTGGCTGATGGTATCAACGACCAGCCAATGATCTTCCTGCTGCTCCATGCCAGAAACGGCAATGGCACCAATGAAGCCGCGGCCTTTGAGGTTAATCGGGAAGCAGCCGCCTACACCTGCGAACTTTGCAGGTTCCAGACCGGAATCGGCAAACGTATCGCCGCTGGCTGCCATCTCCAGGCCGACCAGATACGAACTCTGCCGGAACATGTTGGCTGTGCGGATCTTTCTGCCAAGTCAGCTGAGGTTGATGGGGCGATCGACTGTATCGCGTAATAGAACAGCTGCTCGTCGCCAAGGGAGATCGAATCGACCACGTCATGGCCGAGCTTTTCCGCGCCCTGCTTGATTTTCGTGCCGATCTGGTATGCATCCTCATTCATGAACTTCTCGAAGACCAGCGCCTGCTCCTGCGCGTGGATAACTTTCATCAGCTTTTTTCCGAGTGCCCAATTTGCACTTGCAATTCGCATAAACTGCTTAATTAAGGAATAGTATAATACTGATATTC
>ENA-OZVA01000402-OZVA01000402.1-human-gut-metagenome-genome-assembly--contig:-NODE-402-length-9394-cov-5.193597_pt1 | contig 9394 bp, 8 predicted proteins | sample MGYA00243440_ERZ654035 | MGnify/ENA primary metagenome ERZ654035 (study PRJEB26926, sample SAMN06164886) | human gut metagenome | biome: ENVO:00009003; feature: ENVO:2100002; material: ENVO:00002003...
CGAGATTTCTGCCTGTCTCGTGGGCTCGGAGATGTGTATAAGAGACAGACAAAAATATCGATTGATCGTGCAAATACTATTTTGAAAAAAGTGTACATATTATATAGAGGATAAGAATTATTTATTGTCTTATAGAAGTTTGTGGTGTACAGTTATTTTAACACTATCCAGGAGATAGTATTTCACTGAGAAACAGGAGGAAAAGATGATGAAGAAACCGGTTTTAGTAGTTATGGCAGCAGGAATGGGAAGTCGTTACGGTGGCCTGAAACAGATCGATCCTATTGATAAAGAAGGACATATCATTATGGATTTTTCTATTTATGATGCAGTGAGAGCAGGATTTGAAAAAGTTGTATTTATTATAAAGAAAGAAAATGAGGAGATGTTCCGTGAGGTGATCGGCAACCGGCTGAGCAGACAGATAGAGGTTGCCTATGTGTTCCAGGAATTAGCAAATCTTCCAGAGGGATATTCTGTTCCGGAGGGAAGAGTAAAACCGTGGGGAACAGGACATGCTGTGCTGAGCTGCATAGATGAGATTGACGGACCGTTTGCGGTTATTAATGCAGACGATTATTATGGAATGCATGCATTTAAGATGGCATATGATTTCCTGACTTCCAATCAGGAAGATGGAGACGTTTATCATTATATGATGGTCGGTTATCGCCTTGAAAATACCTTGACAGAGAATGGACATGTTGCAAGGGGGGTCTGTGTGACAGATGAGGAAGGTCATCTGATCAAGATCAACGAGCGTACACATATTGAGAAGCATGACGGTGGAACAGCGTACACAGAAGATGATGGTAAGACTTGGACAATGCTTCCGAAGGGCAGCATCGTTTCTATGAATATGTGGGGCTTTTCAGAAAGTATTTTGCAGGAACTGAAGGCCCGTTTTAAACCATTCCTCGATGAGGCACTTCAGAACAATCCTATGAAGGGGGAATATTTCCTTCCGTTTGTAGTGGATGAACTTCTTCAGGAAAAGAAAGCAACAGTCAGAGTCCTGAAGTCAGAGGACAAATGGTATGGAGTCACATACAAAGAAGATAAGCCGATGGTTATGAACGCGATCCAGAATCTGAAAGATCAGGGACTGTATCCGCAGAATTTATGGGAGGAAGCATAAGGTGGAAAACAGCAATAAAATATCCGAAGTGACAGAAGCTTTTAATTTGCCGGGTGAACTAAAAGAATGTATTCCGTATGGAAACGGACATATCAATGATACCTACAGGCTTACCTGTGAAACCCCGGAGGGGATCAGGCGTTATATTCTGCAGAGAATGAGCAGGCGTATCTTTAAGAATCCGCAGGAACTGATGGAAAATGTCAGCGGTGTTACTTCATGGCTCCGCAAAAAGATCATTGAAAATGGCGGCGATCCGGAGCGTGAAACTCTGACGCTGTTAAACAGCCGGGAAAATCTTCCATATTTTGTTGATTCAACGGGAGATTACTGGAGAATTTATCTGTTTATAGAGGGAGCAACCTGCTATGAACAGGTCAAGGATGATAATGATTTTTATCAGAGTGCAGTGGCGTTTGGACATTTTCAGAGACTTCTGGCAGATTATCCGGCAGAAACTCTTCATGAGACGATCAAAGATTTTCATAATACACCGGACCGTCTGAAGAAATTCAAAAAAGCAGTAGCTGAAGATGTGTGTGGAAGAGCTGCAGCTGTTCAGGATGAAATCAACTTTATTCTGGAAAGAGAAGAACTGACACGGGCATTGTATGATATGCAGAAGGACGGAAGGCTTCCGCTTCGTGTAACTCATAACGATACCAAACTGAATAATATCATGATCGATGATAAAACCGGAAAGGCTGTCTGCGTGATCGATCTGGACACCGTGATGCCGGGGCTGGCAGCCAATGATTTCGGTGATTCTATCAGGTTTGGGGCAAGCACAGCACTGGAAGATGAAAGAGATCTCTCAAAGGTATCCTGTAATCTTCATCTGTTTGATGTTTATGCGAAGGGATTTATTGAAGGCTGCGGTGGTGCACTGACAGAACTTGAGATTGAAACCCTGCCGCTGGGTGCGATTCTTATGACTTTTGAGAATGGTATCCGTTTTCTTACAGATCATCTGGAAGGAGATCATTACTTTAAGATACACAGAGAAGGACATAATCTTGACAGATGCAGGACACAGCTTACTCTTGTTAAGGATATGCAGGAAAAGCTTCCGCAGATGAATGAGATCATTGAGAAATATAAGTAGATACAAATAAATATACAGAGCAGTATTCAAAAAAGCTTCGGATCATTTAAGATCCGAAGCTTTTTGACTGTTTATCCTTTGACCCCACCGGAGGTAAGGCCGCCTACCAGATGCTTTTCGATAAGTACAAACAGAATGATAACAGGCACTGTAGCAAACAGAGAGGATGCAAACAGATACTGCCATTCGATCATGTTGTAACCATTAAATATTGTGATACCAACAGTCAGAGGCTTGAACACGTCTGTTGAGATCAGGGTCAGGGCAACGGTATACTCGTTCCATGCATTGATGAAGATAAAGATCAGAGCAGTTACGATACCAGGTGCAGCAACCGGAAGCAGGATACGGATCAGGGCAGAAACCTTGCCGCAGCCGTCTACAGTGGCAGCCTGTTCCATTTCCGGAGAAATAGAGATAAATGTACCGCGCAGGAGCCAGATCGCAAATGCCTGGTTGAAAGCGGCATTGATGAATACGAGACCAATAAGGCTGTCTGTCATGCCAAAAACAGACATGATCTTATAGATACCAACCAGAAGGACTACAGGAGCAAACATCTGGGAGATGATAACGATTCCCAGGAAAACCTTTTTGCCTTTGAATTTCATTCGGGCAAGTGCATAGGCTGCCGGAATACCACATACGATCGCGATCAGAGTGGAGCCGCCTGCAACGATCAGGGAGTTCAGAAAATATCTGGAAAGAGGAGCCAGTGTCCAGATATCCTTAAAGTTCTGCCACAGCCACTGGATCGGGAGAAGCGTTCCCTCCGGAGAATAGATTTCTGCACGGCTCTTTGCTGCTGTCGTAAACATGACAAAGTATGGATACAAGGTAACCAGTACGACCAGAATAACAAAAAGATAAAGAAGAACCCGAAGGAGTATGCTTTTGGAGTCACGTGAATGATTTTTCATTAGTCTTCCTCCTCCTTTCTGAGTGAAACTACCATATAAACAGAAGCGCATATACACAGGATCAGAAATCCGATCACGGATACCGCGGCTGCTTCGCCGGATTTACCTTTGTAGAAAGCAAGTTTATAAAGATAGGTAACAAGGGTATCTGTGCGGCTTGCAGGATCACCTTTGGTGATCGTCCAGATGATAGGGAAGGAGTTAAATACATAAATGATATTTAATACCGTACTTACCGTCAGTGAGGATTTTACCAGAGGAATAGTGATCTTGAACAGTTTCTGCCAGTAGTTTGCACCGTCAACAGTAGCCGCTTCATAATAGGAGTTGTCGATACTCTGCAGACCGGAAAGAACACAGAAGGTAACGAATGGTACAGTTACAAAAATACCTACAAAGATTTCCCAGGCAAAATACGCGCCAGGGGTAGGGGTCCAGTTGACCGGGCTGGAGATCAGTCCGAGTTTCATTAAAAGAGTGTTCAGAGAACCATAGTCCTTGTCGATGATGAATTTCCATACACCTGCCTGAATGATCAGGGAAGTTGCCCATGGAAAGACAACGATCGCACGGACTGCTTTACGGAAACGGAAGGTATTGTTAAGGACCAGTGCGAGGATAAAACCAAACACTGTGGAGATCACAACAACGGCAACGGTCCATACAAGTGTATTTTTGAGAACCATCTTAAAAGTAGATCCCTTAAGGACTTTGGCGAAGTTGTCAAACCCACAGAAGCCTTTGATAAGTCCGGCTTTACTTACTTCACTTAAGGAAGTACGGAAAACTTCGAAAATCGGAAAGAGAATAAAGATTGTCATGATAAGGATGCTTGGAAGCAGCCAGAGATATGGCTCTATCGCAGCCAGCGTTTTCTTTTTTTTCATATTTCCACCACCAAATCGTTTGTCAAAAAGAAGCGGGAGCCGGTCACTAATGTCCGGCTCCCGGTTAAATCGTGCCTAAATCTGGAGATCAGCCTGCGATATCAGCCTGAAGGTCATCGAGAAGTGTCTGCACATCATCACCAAGAAGTGCGTTCTGTTCAACTTCGATAACACCCTGTTTTACATCTGCCCATTCAGTCTTGGTTGCCGGGTAGAAGTTGCAGCTCTGGAGAATATCAATCCAGGATGCGAAGGTTTCGTCATCTTTTGCAAGAAGGTCTGCTGCTGTCTGGGTTGTTGGCAGGAATCCTTCATATACCATGTAATCTGCGTAACGTGTATCATCGTAGAAGAAGTCGAAGAACTTGCTGATGGCAGCAGTACGAGCTTCTTGATCCTCTGCGGAGTCATCCTTGAATACTTCAAGACGGTCGCAAACACCCATAGCGATAGATTCGCAGCCTTCGTTTGCAGGGATGGTTGTTACATCGTAGTTGATATCATATCCACCATCGGAGAGATAGGTAGGAATGTTGTTCGGTCCGATCATCATGGCAACTTTGCCTGCACCAAACATATCCTGAAGATCATAACGTGTCTCATTTGCAGGATCGGAGTTGGTATATCCATCGTTTACAAGACCGACCGCAAAGTTCAGAGCTTCTACGTTTTTGTCACTGTTCAGAGCCCAGTCGCCGTTTTCATCAACAAATCCGCCGCCATTGTTCCATGTATAATAAGAGAATGCAGCCTGACCTTCGTCAGTTGTCATATCAATACCCCATGGATAAACGTCATCGCCGAATTTATCTTTGATCTTCTTTGCTGCATCCTGAAGTTCTGCCCATGTAGTAGGAACAGCTGCACCTGCTTCATCAAGGATATCTTTATTGTAGAAGAGTGCACGGCAGGAAGCGAGGATTGGTAATGCATATACTGTATCATCGATGTTGCTTGCATCCCAGAATGCCGGGAAGAATTTAGCCTGAAGTTCATCAGATGTATATTCTGTTGCAGGCATCAGCAGATCGTCAGCTACATAATCTGCAAGAACGTCGATATTCAGAATGTCAGGAGCACTGTTATTGGCAATCAGTGTATTAACCTTGGTAGCAAGGTCATTCCAGGAAATAACCTCCAGGTTCAGATCGATATCCGGATTTTCTGCTTCGAAATCTTTTTCGAACTGGGTCCACCAGGCCTGTGTCTGGGTACCATACTGGCTGATGATGACATCAAGAGTTGTCTTGTCATCTGCTGCAAGAACAGGCTGAGCCATTGTTGCTGTCATTGCCAGTACCATTGCTAAAGCGATTTTTCGTTTCATAAATAAATCCTCCCTTTTGATTGTGAAACTGACCAAAAAGTCAGCTCAAGTTCATGAGAAATCGTATATATTAGCTTGATTATATATTTTGAAAACAAGCGTGTCAATAAAAATGGCTAAAAATAACGAAAAAAACAAAAAAAATAATATATATTGCACAAAAAACACTATTGACATGGAAAAAGAGGGGATCAGAGAGCGATTAAAAACAGGAATATTCACCAGGAAGCAGTAAAATGAGCAGGTAATTTGAGAATGATCCAATGATTTTGGCAGAGAACAATTATAGTAAAATATGACGGAGTTTTAGTAAAATATGATGGAGGATTTAAGAAGATATTGTTAAAACAAAGGAATGGTGCTACAATGACATCGAAACAGAACCAGAACAAACGTCAGGAGGAGAAAACCATGGCAATTTTAGTAACAGGTGGAGCTGGTTTTATTGGAAGCCACACCGTAGTAGAACTTCAGAATGCAGGATATGATGTAGTAGTACTGGACAACCTGAGCAACTCTAGTGAGAAGAGTCTTGAACGTGTAGAAAAGATTACAGGTAAACCAGTTAAATTTTATAAAGTAGATATTCTCGACAGAGAGGGATTGAATGAAGTTTTCGAAAAAGAAGACATTGATTCCTGTATTCATTTTGCAGGACTTAAAGCAGTGGGTGAGTCTGTTGTAAAACCGTGGGAATATTATGAAAACAATATCGCAGGTACCCTTACACTGGTAGATGTAATGAGAAAGCATGGAGTCAAAAATATTATTTTCTCTTCCTCTGCAACTGTATATGGCGATCCGGCAATTATTCCGATCACAGAGGAATGCCCGAAAGGACAGTGCACCAATCCTTACGGATGGACAAAATCCATGCTGGAGCAGATTCTTACAGATATCCAGAAAGCAGATCCAGAGTGGAATGTAGTACTTCTTCGTTACTTTAATCCGATCGGTGCTCATAAGAGCGGTCTGATTGGTGAGAACCCAAATGGCATCCCGAACAATCTGATGCCTTATATTACACAGGTTGCTGTGGGCAAGCTCAAAGAACTGGGAGTATTTGGAAATGATTATGATACACCGGACGGAACTGGTGTCAGAGATTACATTCATGTAGTTGATCTTGCAAAGGGACATGTAAAGGCTGTTAAGAAGCTGGAGGACAATTCCGGACTCAGTATTTACAATCTTGGTACAGGAAAGGGCTACAGTGTTCTTGATATTGTTAAGAATTTTGAGGCCGCAACAGGTGTAAAGATTCCGTACTCTATTAAACCACGTCGTGCAGGAGATGTTGCAACTTGCTATTCTGATGCAACCAAAGCTAAGAAAGAACTTGGATGGGAAGCAGAGTACGATATCAAAGATATGTGTGCAGATTCCTGGAATTTCCAGCAGAAGAACCCGAATGGTTATGAGGACTGATTTTTAACGTAATTATGAAATACCCCGATGGATCGTTTGAATGATCCATCGGGGTATTTTTACGTCAGAAAACTGTGAGTCAGTGATATTTTTTTTCTTTTTCAAACTTTGGTTCGCAGGTCAGTTCGATACCGAGTTTGCGGAATTCCCAGATATCAACAGAAGACAACATGACAGAAGTATGGGCCTGACAGCCTTTGAGGGTGTGAAGCTGCTCCAGTGCCAGACGTGCCTCCGGATTGCTTGCCGCGCTGACAGAGAGTGCGATTAGAGTTTCGTCTGTATGAAGTCTTGGGTTTCTGCTTCCGAGATATTTGGTTTTGAGTTCCTGGATCGGATGGATTGCCTCCGGTGAGATTACATGATGTTTGTGGTCAATTCCGGCAAGTTCTTTCAGTGTATTCAGAATAAGTGCGGAAGAGGCTCCGAGAAGATCGGAGGTTTTACCATAAATAATACGTCCGTCAGGAAGCTCCAGAGCAGCAGCAGGTCCGCCTGTTTCCTGCTCTTTCTGAAGACTTGCAGAAACAACTTTGCGGTCTTCAAGAGAAGCATGCGCCTGTTTCAGAAGAAGCTCGATTTTGCGTACCTCTTCCTCTGTACCGGTGCCGGTAAGAAGGGCACCGCAGCTCTTGTAGTAACGACGAATGATCTCCTGACGGGAAGCTTCGCAGCATACATCATCATCAACAATACAGTTTCCAGCCATGTTGACACCCATATCGGTAGGTGACTTATAAGGGCAGTCGCCCATGATCTTTTCGAACATAGCCTGAAGAACAGGGAAGATTTCTACATCACGGTTATAGTTGACAGTTGTTTCACCGTAGGCTTCCAGATGGAATGGGTCGATCATATTGACATCATTCAGGTCAGCAGTAGCAGCCTCATATGCAAGATTGACCGGATGCTTCAGAGGAATATTCCAGATTGGGAATGTCTCAAATTTGGCATAACCGGCAGCAACTCCACGCTTGTATTCATGGTATAACTGAGAGAGACAGGTTGCCATCTTTCCGCTTCCTGGTCCGGGTGCGGTAATGACCACAAGTGGTCTTGATGTTTCAATATATTCATTTCTTCCATAGCCTTCGTCACTTACGATCAGAGGGATATTGCTTGGATATCCTGGGATACTATAATGGAAGTAAACTTTAATTCCGAGCTTTGCAAGACGGTTTTTGAAAAGAATTGCACTTTCCTGACCGGCATAGCGTGTAATGCATACGCTTCCTACATAGAGACCACGCTCTGTAAAAGCATCGATCAGGCGAAGCACATCCTCGTCATAGGTGATTCCAAGGTCACCACGCATTTTATTTTTGTCAATATCGGCAGCACTGATGACGATGACGATTTCAGCCTGGTCACTGAGCTGCATGAGCATACGGAGCTTGCTGTCTGGTTCGAATCCTGGAAGAACACGGGAAGCGTGGTAATCATCAAAGAGTTTTCCGCCGAATTCAAGGTAAAGCTTGTTGTCAAATTTGCTGATACGGTCACGGATATGTTCGGACTGCATTGTCAGATACTTTTCATTATCAAATCCAATTTTCATTTGTCGATTTCCTTTCCATCACACTTAGCTGCAGTTTGCAGTAACTTAGTCAAATGCATTCGCGTTTAGTATACTACAAACATTCACAGTTTTCCAGTTGATTTATAACGAAAATCTCTTTATAATATAGAAGATAATAAGAGGAGGAAAAGAATGAACGATCATATGGATAAGCGTCCGGATGATAATCGTCCGAACCGAAATAACCCAAAGAATCAGGGACCGAACAAGAATCGTCAGACTATTCTGGGATTTTTGATCTGCCTTCTGATCAGTTTAGTGTGTCTGAGTTTTGTGACAGATATGATGAGCGATAAATCCAGTGAGATCACATACGATAAATTTATCGAGATGGTAGATAAAGATCAGATCAGAGAAGTGACACTCCAGTCGGGAGTGCTGACTGTCGTTCCAAAACTTCAGAAATCTTACCAGAAAGAAAGCTACAAGGTCAATCAGATGGAGGATACCAGTGCATTGACTGAGAGACTGGAAGGTAAGGGAATTATTTTTAAATATGAACCGCCTGATGTGATGGGCGAGTTTGTTTCTACCATGATAAGCGTCCTGCTTCCAACAGTAGTACTGTTCTTTATGCTTCTGTATTTTATGCGTCGCATGAACAAAGGAAGCGGCGGAGGAATCATGGGTGTCGGCAAGAGCCGTGCGAAGGCTTATATCCAGAAGGAGACAGGAGTTCTTTTTAAAGATGTTGCAGGACAGGAAGAAGCGAAGGAATCTCTGCAGGAGGTCGTAGATTTTCTGCACAATCCGGGCAAATATACGCAGATTGGTGCGAAGCTTCCGAAGGGCGCACTGCTTGTGGGACCTCCGGGAACAGGTAAGACTCTTCTTGCCAAGGCCGTTGCAGGAGAAGCAAATGTGCCATTCTTCTCTCTGTCCGGTTCTGAGTTTGTAGAGATGTTTGTTGGTGTCGGAGCTTCCAGAGTTCGAGATTTGTTTGAGGAAGCCAAGAAAAACGCACCATGTATCGTATTTATTGATGAGATTGATGCCTGTCTCTTATACAC
>ENA-OZVA01000427-OZVA01000427.1-human-gut-metagenome-genome-assembly--contig:-NODE-427-length-9209-cov-4.310902_pt1 | contig 9209 bp, 9 predicted proteins | sample MGYA00243440_ERZ654035 | MGnify/ENA primary metagenome ERZ654035 (study PRJEB26926, sample SAMN06164886) | human gut metagenome | biome: ENVO:00009003; feature: ENVO:2100002; material: ENVO:00002003...
CGGCAGCGTCAGATGTGTATAAGAGACAGAGTATGTACAAAGAAAACAGATGTATGCCGTGCAAAGACATGCAAAGAATGAGTGAGGAGAAAGTATTATTATGAGCGAAAAACTGAGAGTTGGCATTTTAGGTGCAACAGGAATGGTAGGACAGAGATTTATCTCCCTTCTGGAGAATCATCCGTGGTTTGAGGTTGTTACCCTCGCTGCAAGCCCGAGAAGTGCAGGAAAGACTTATGAAGAGGCAGTAGGCGGAAGATGGAAAATGGACACTCCAATGCCGGAAGCAGTAAAGAATATTGTTGTAATGAATGTTAATGAAGTAGAGAAAGTTGCATCTACCGTAGACTTTGTATTCTCAGCAGTAGACATGTCTAAGGACGAGATCAAAGCAATCGAAGAAGAATACGCAAAGACAGAGACTCCTGTTGTATCCAACAACAGTGCACACCGCTGGACACCGGATGTACCGATGGTAGTGCCGGAAATCAACCCACAGCATTTTGACGTGATCCAGTATCAGAAGAAACGTCTCGGAACAACCAGAGGCTTCATCGCTGTAAAACCAAACTGCTCTATCCAGAGCTATGCACCGGTACTTACCGCATGGAAAGAATTCGAGCCATATGAAGTAGTTGCCACCACATATCAGGCAATTTCCGGAGCAGGAAAAACCTTCAAGGACTGGCCGGAAATGGAACATAACATCATTCCATACATCGGTGGAGAGGAAGAGAAGAGTGAGAAAGAGCCGCTCAGACTGTGGGGCAAGATTGAGGACGGTGTGATCGTACCGGCTACAGAGCCAGTGATCACCTGCCAGTGTCTGCGTGTTCCGGTACTGAACGGACATACAGCAGCCGTATTTGTTAAGTTCCGCAAGAAACCTACAAAGGAACAGCTGATCGAAGCTCTGAGAAACTTCAGAGGACTTCCTCAGGAACTGGAACTTCCGAGTGCACCGAAGAACTTCATCCAGTATCTCGAAGAAGACAATCGTCCGCAGGTAAGCGAGGATGTCAACTACGAAAACGGAATGGGTATCTCAATCGGACGTCTCCGTGAGGATACAGTTTATGATTACAAATTTGTAGGACTTTCCCACAATACTGTAAGAGGAGCTGCCGGTGGTGCTGTACTCTGTGCAGAGACACTGAAAGCAAAAGGATATATCACAAAGAAATAAGACACAGCCGTAAACTGTGAGAATAAGGAACCGCTCTGTCAGAGAAAGATCTGACCGGGGCGGTTCTTTTTGCCCGCTGTTGTAAACAGAGTGAACAGTAACGTGAAAATACCCGGAAACTCCAGGAGTGAAATTTTACTATAGAGAATGTATGGGATTTATGATATGATACATATCATAGATGGAAAGGGATGATCCCGTTATCTAAAGAAGGGAGTATCAGATAAAATGGAAAAGATATATCTGACAAAGCTTGCACCGAACTGCGGCTGTGCTGCCAAAGTCGGCCCCGGCACACTGGCGGGAGTGCTCTGCAAACTGCCGAAATTTCACGATGAACATCTTCTGGTTGGAACAGAAACTTCAGATGATGCGGCTGTCTATAAGATTTCAGATGATCTGGCAATGATCCAGACTCTTGATTTCTTTACACCGGTGGCAGATGATCCCTACGATTTTGGACAGATTGCAGCAGCTAATGCATTAAGTGATGTGTATGCCATGGGTGGAGAACCGAAGACAGCACTGAATATCGTGGCTTTTCCGAAAGAGATGGATACAGAGATCCTGGGTGAGATTCTTAAGGGAGGTGCTGACAAAGTACTGGAGGCAGGCGCAGTCCTTGCAGGCGGTCATACGATCCAGGACGACACACCGAAGTATGGACTGAGCGTCACTGGGTTTGTAGATCCGGAGAAATTCTGGAAGAACTATGGAGCACAGACAGGAGACAGGCTGATCCTGACCAAGCCGCTTGGGACAGGAATCGTCAATACTGCGATCAAGGCCGATCTTGTATCGGAGAGAGCAAGGGAAGCAGCTCTTCGTTCCATGAAGACGCTGAATAAATATGCATGTGATATTCTGAGAAAGTACACAATTCATGCATGCACCGATGTGACAGGGTTTGGTCTTGGCGGTCATGGCACAGAGATGGCAGATGGTAGTCAGAAGACACTGGTCATTGATACCAAAGCCCTGCCGGTACTTCCGGATGTGGAGGAGTATGCATCCATGGGGCTGATCCCCGGCGGAGCATATCGTAACCGGGAATTTGCAGATAAATCAGGGTATCAGAGCAGTGCGCAGCTTTGGAGAGAGGATCTTGTGTTTGATCCGCAGACATCCGGAGGACTTCTGGCAGCAGTTCCGGCAGAAGAGGCGGAGAAGCTTCTCGCCGAACTGAAAGAGCTTAATCTGCCCTGTGCAATGATCGGAGAGGTTATTGACAGACAGGAGTACGCATTGCAGATTCGATAACGGTAAGTTATCGGTAATAGCAACAAGTTTGTTAATTAAATATCGAACTTTTTTGAAATTGTGTTGAGAATCTTTGTGGAAAATGCTATAATAAATTCACACAATATGCGGAGGATATATTGAATTATCACAACGATTTGGTGATTAAACCATAAATACAATATATCCTGGGAAAGGGAGGTATTTTTTATGAATCACGAGGATGTACAGAAAGTATCAAATGCGGCAAATGCAAAGATCACTCTGCTTCAGAATAATTTTCTGAAGTATTTTATGAGAGCGGTCATGGCAGGATTCTTCATTGTGGTGGCAATGATCTTTTCCAATGTGGTCGGCAATGTTTTTGCCGGAGCAGAGGAACCGGCGTGGGGTAAGTTCCTCGGAGCAATCGTGTTCTCAATTGCCGTTCTTCTGATCTCAATGGTTGGAGGAGAACTCTTTACCGGAAACAACCTGGTTATGGCGTTTGGAGCTTATGACAAGAAGGTAAGCTGGGGAGATGCCGGTAAGGTGTGGGTTGTAAGCTACATAGGAAACTTTGTGGGATGTCTGATTCTGTCGCTTATCTTTGTATGGGCAGGAGCTTCAGGAACCGGAGATTATTTTGCCGGATTTATCGGAAACAAGCTTGCGATCCCGGCAGGCCAGATGTTTTTCCGTGCTGTTTTGTGTAACTTCTTTGTATGTCTTGGGGTACTTTGTGGAATCAAGTTAAAGAGTGAGACTGCAAAGTTTTTGATGATCGTTATGTGCATTGCAGGTTTTGTTGTCAGTGGATTTGAGCACTGTGTTGCAAATATGGGTATTTTTGTGACAGCGGGTTTCCTGGTACCGGGACTTTCCATTGGTGCAATGTTCAAGAGCATGGTGATCGTCACACTGGGAAATATGGTTGGCGGTGCAGTTCTTCTTGCATGGCCGCTTAGAAAGATGAGTGCAGATCAATAATATGAGTAAGGCTTTATATATTGCAGAGAAACCGAGCGTCGCTCAGGAATTTGCAAAAGCATTAAAAATTAACGGACAGAGAAAAGACGGATACCTGGAATCAGAAGATTCTATCGTGACCTGGTGTGTAGGACATCTGGTCACGATGAGTTATCCCGAAAAATATGACATCAAGTACAAAAGGTGGAGTTTTGATACCCTGCCTTTTTTGCCGCGTGAATTTAAGTACGAGGTGATCCCGGGGGTTCAGAAACAGTTTGACATTGTGAAAAGGCTTCTGAACCGCCCGGATGTAGAGACTATTTATGTGTGTACCGACTCCGGACGTGAGGGAGAATATATCTATCGTCTGGTAGCACAGATGGCTGGTGTGAAGGATAAGGATCAGAGACGTGTCTGGATCGATTCCCAGACAGAAGAAGAGATCTTAAGGGGAATCCGTGAGGCGAGGGAACTGTCAGCTTATGACAATCTGGCGAACTCTGCTTATCTCCGGGCCAAGGAGGATTATCTTATGGGGATCAATTTTTCCAGGGTGCTTACACTGCGCTATGGAAACAGTGTCTCCAATTATCTGAATACGAAATATCAGGCGATCGCAGTAGGAAGGGTCATGACCTGTGTTCTTGGGATGGTCGTGCGCAGGGAGCGGGAGATCCGCTGCTTTGTCAAGACACCGTTTTATCGCGTGATCTCCGGAATTGCTCTGGAGGGTGAGAAGTTTGATGGTGAATGGCGGGCAATGGAAGGAAGCCGGTATTTTAAGTCTCCTTATCTGTATAAGGAAAACGGCTTCAAAGAAAGAAAACACGCACAGGAACTGATCGATTTCTTAAATAAGGAGCAGCCGCTTAAGTGCTGTGTCGAGAAGATCGAGCGTAAGAGAGAAAACAAAAATCCACCGCTTCTTTTTAACCTGGCGGAGCTTCAGAACGTATGCTCTAAGCTGTTCAAGATCAGCCCGGATGAGACTTTGAAGATCGTCCAGGAATTATATGAGAAGAAGCTGGTCACATATCCAAGGACGGATGCCAGAGTGCTTTCCACGGCAGTATCGAAAGAAATTTACAAAAATATCGCAGGTCTTCGCAGTTATTCCGCAATTGGAAATGCCGCAGAAGAAATCCTTCAGATGGGAAGCTACAAAAGCATTGCAAAGACACGGTATGTCAATGATAAGCAGATTACAGATCATTATGCGATCATTCCGACCGGTCAGGGACTGAATGTGCTTGGCAGGCTTTCACTTACGTCGCAGAGAGTTTATGAGACGATCGTGCGCCGTTTTCTGTGCATTTTCTGTCCTCCGGCAGTCTATCAGAAGGTCAGTCTGGTGACGGAGATGCAGAAGGAGAAGTTTTTTTCAAGCTTCAAGGTACTTCAGGAAGAAGGATATCTTAAATATGCGGTGAATTCTTTTGCCCGTCGAAATACAGGTGGAACACAGGATGCAGAAAAAAGTGACAGTGAGGATGTTTCCTGTGATGCACAGCTTCTGGCCGCATTGCATAAGCTCAAAAAGGGTGATATACTGGACATAGATTCGCTGGAGATCAAGGAAGGCGAAACTTCACCGCCGAAACGTTATAATTCAGGTTCTATGATCCTTGCGATGGAGAATGCAGGACAGCTTATCGAAGATGAGGAACTGCGTGCACAGATCAAAGGAAGCGGGATCGGAACCAGTGCGACCAGAGCAGAGATATTGAAGAAGCTTTTTTCCATCAAATACCTTTCGCTTAATAAGAAGACACAGGTGATCACGCCGACGCTTCTGGGAGAAATGATCTTTGATGTGGTGAACTGTTCGATCCGGCAGCTTCTGAATCCGGAGCTGACTGCAAGCTGGGAAAAGGGACTGAACTATGTCGCAGAGGGAAGTATCACGCCGCAGGAATATATGGATAAGCTGGAACATTTTGTCCGGATCCGTACGGATCAGGTAGAGCAGAGCAATTATCAGTATGCGTTGCGGCAGTTTTTTGATGCGGCGGCGGTTAATTATCAGAAGAAACAGACAACGTCAAAACGAGGAGGAAATATCTGAATGTTAAAAGATTTTACAATTTCAAATCTGCTGGATTTAAATGAGACGATTGCAGGGGAATTATTTGAAGGAAAAACCTATCCGTGGGAAGTGCTTCCGGAGATTGGAGATTTTATTCTGAAGCTTGGCAAGACTCTGGATCCACAGGAATATGACTGTAAGGATGGCAATATCTGGATCGCAAAGAGTGCAAAGGTTGCACCGACAGCATGTATCAATGGACCGGCGATCATAGGAAAGGACGCAGAAGTGCGCCATTGTGCATTTATTCGCGGAAATGCCATCGTAGGTGAGGGTGCTGTTGTAGGAAATTCTACAGAGCTTAAAAATGCAGTACTGTTCAACAAAGTACAGGTTCCGCATTATAACTATGTAGGAGATTCTGTCCTTGGTTATAAGTCCCACATGGGAGCCGGATCCATCTGTTCCAATGTGAAATCCGACAAGAAGCTGGTTGTAGTCAAGGATGGTGAAGAAAAGATTGAGACCGGGGTTAAGAAATTTGGCGCAATGCTTGGAGATCATGTAGAGGTTGGCTGCGGTTCTGTTCTGAACCCGGGAACTGTGATCGGAAGAAATTGCAATATTTATCCTCTTTCACCGGTAAGAGGCTGCATTCCTGCAGACAGTATTTACAAAAATGCAGCAGAGATCGTCAAAAAGAACTGATCGTGACGTTTAACGGTAGAACAGGATCTGCCGGAGGATCACCAGAAGGATGATGTGCACCGGATAAAACAGATAAAAAAAGTATTTCGCGGCTTTTCCTTGGATAAAGCCGCGTTTTCCATTGTACATATTAATGGAAATAAAGGAAAAACACATTTTCCACTCATAATTCATCCACAGAGTGCTGACAAGTGCCTGCTGGAACTTCTGGGTACGGAGCAGATACATGATCAGGATCAGAAGAAAGCCATGCCAGCTGTAATCTGCGTGTAAAACAAAAGAGAAACCGAAGAGTCCGGCAATACATAACAACTGCAGCAGTGGCTTCTCCCACAGAGCCTCCAGCGCACAGAGTCCAAGATAACCCAGAAATAAGGTAAAAAATACATTCTGTGTATCCGGGTAATGCCAGGTATTGCTGAACATGAAATTCCATGGGATTTCTGAGATCAATGCAAAGAGAAGCAGGTTCTGTCCGTATTTCCGGCGATCATGTGTGTGCAGGAATCCTTCCATCAAAAGAAAGCAGAAGATTGGAAAGGCAGATCTGCCAATGTCCCGGACAATACGGTACCAGGTGATCTCAGTGGAACCGATGGTAAAAAGAACCCGAAGCGCGGGCTTATAGTTGGCAAGGATCAGAACTCCGGTATGATCGATCAGCATCAGAATGCAGGCAAGAAGCTTAAGGGCACTGCCGCTTAAGATCTGAAATCTTGTCGGAAAAATACTCGGAGGTAATGTCGGCTGTGTGCAGGTAGTCATAAAAATCTCCTTCGATAAAATTTTCGTGTTTTGTATGCTCATATTTTTGCATGAATGAACAATATCCTTATTTTAGCATAAAACATACTATTTTACCAATCTTGTCTGGGAAAATAGGCTATGTTATATTGTAACTGTTCACAGGTAATATTCCGCGAGGTGTTTTGCCATGTATATGACAAAATCCCGAGACATACGAGGCAAAATGCCATCACCGAAGGTGATTTGGAATGCATTTTGACCAAGTTACTGCGAACGGAGTGAACAGTAACGTTATATTAAAGTAATAAAGCAAATGGCGCAGGCTGGGAGGGATGTTTATGGTAAACAGATGGAAAATTCAGATTCCGGAGCTGACAGGGGAGGAAGAGAGGAATCTTTATATTTATCTTCCGGATTCCTATGACTGGGATAAAGAAAGATATTATCCGGTCTTGTATATGTTTGACGGACACAACGTTTTCTTTGATTCTGATGCGACCTATGGGAAATGCTGGGGAATGAAGGAATACATGGACTATACAAACACGCAGATGATCATTGTGGCAGTCGAGTGTAACCACAGCCCGGACAATGGACGGCTTAAGGAATATGCCCCATTCAGCTTCCATGACGCAAGATGTGGAAGCATCACAGCGAAAGGCACGATCACGATGGACTGGATGGTTCACACTCTGAAACCAAAGATTGACAGAGATTTCCGGACGATCAGTGACAGGAAGCATACTTTTATCGCGGGCAGTTCCATGGGAGGCCTGATGAGTCTGTATGCAGTGACCCAGTATAACGCTGTTTTTGGAAGGGCTGCGGCACTGTCTCCGTCTGTATGGACAAGTGCTGATAAACTGGAGCAGCTGATCCGCAGGACCAAGATCCGACAGAATACAGTGATCTACATGGATTACGGTTCTGTAGAACTGGAACAGCGCCCAAAGGTCTACAGAGATTTTGAGCGGATCGCGGCGGCATTTTTCCAGAAAAGAGCTCTTCTGGAAGTCAGAATCGTTCCGGGCGGCACACACTGCGAGGCAAGCTGGGAAAGACAGATCCCGTTTTTTATGAATACACTTTTGTACGAGGAATAAAGAGATGGAAGTACAATACAAAAAAGAATACAGTCCGGCTCTTGGGCGGGATATGGAGTGCAAAATTTATGGTCACAAAGGCAGACCGGTGCTTTTTATCCCGTGCCAGGACGGAAGATTTTTTGACTTTGAAAATTTCCATATGACAGACACCTGGAGTCCCTGGCTGGAATCCGGTGAGGTGATGGTATTTTCTATTGACACGATCGACCAGGAAACCTGGTCAGATACAAATGGCGATCCATACTGGAGGATCCGGCGTTACGAACAGTGGCTTCAGTATATCACGGATGAGATGATTCCGTTTATGCGCGAGATGGTCAATGAGAGGAACGGTTGGAGTGGATATCCGGGAATTATGGTGTTTGGCTGCAGTCTCGGTGCGACGCATGCGGCAAATCTGTACTTTCGAAGACCGGATCTGTTTGACCGGCTGCTGGCACTGAGCGGACTTTATTCTGCAGGTTATGGTTTTGGCTCCTATACAGATGAGGTTGTTCATCGGAATTCTCTGGTGGATTTTCTTGGTGATATGTCAAAAGATGATTCTAGGATCACGCTTTATAATCTTAAGAAAGCCGTGATCTGTGTTGGACAGGGACCGTGGGAACTTCCGGATTCCACAAGACAGCTGTCTCATATCCTGGAGGAGAAGAACATCCATGCGTGGGTGGATTTCTGGGGTTATGACTGTGCCCATGACTGGTACTGGTGGTATAAGCAGGTGGAATATTTTGTCCCATACCTGCTCAAGAACGATTGAGATAAGACGAGAAGAAAAGAGTGATATTATGAAAAATTTTCTGTTTATTTCCCCTAACTTTCCTGAAAATTACTGGATGTTCTGCCGGGAACTTAAGAAAAACGGGCTGAACGTTCTGGGAATCGGGGATCAGCCGTATGAAGAACTGAGTCAGGGCCTGAAGGACAGTCTGGATGAATATTATAAGGTGAGCAGTCTGGAGAATGAAGAAGAAGTATACCGCGCAGTTGCATTTCTGATTTTTAAACACGGCAGGATTGACTGGCTGGAGTCCAATAATGAATACTGGCTTGAAAGAGATGCAAGGCTTCGTACAGCATTCCACATCACAAGCGGATTCCAGGAGGATGATATTCCGAGGATCAAATATAAATCCAGGATGAAAGAGTATTATGCGCGGGTGGGAATTCCTACCGCGAGATATCATCTGGTCGATACGATGGAGGGATGCAGGACTGTCTCTTATACACATCTGACGCTGCCGAC
>ENA-OZVA01000432-OZVA01000432.1-human-gut-metagenome-genome-assembly--contig:-NODE-432-length-9148-cov-3.138348_pt1 | contig 9148 bp, 8 predicted proteins | sample MGYA00243440_ERZ654035 | MGnify/ENA primary metagenome ERZ654035 (study PRJEB26926, sample SAMN06164886) | human gut metagenome | biome: ENVO:00009003; feature: ENVO:2100002; material: ENVO:00002003...
ACGAGATTTCTGCCTGTCTCGTGGGCTCGGAGATGTGTATAAGAGACAGACGCTGGCATCACCCGCGATGGCCTGCTCATGCGCATGGGCGATGACGCCTTCGATCGCGTGCTCGATGTCAATCTTAAAGGAACGTTTAACACGACGCGCGCGCTCACCAAGACCTTTATGCGCCAGCGCGGCGGCTGCGTCGTCAACATGAGCTCGGTCGTGGGCCTGATGGGCAATGCTGGGCAAGCCAACTACGCTGCCTCCAAGGCGGGCGTGATCGGCCTGACCAAGGCGGTGGCGCGCGAGCTTGCGCCCCGCGGCGTACGAGTGAACGCGGTTGCCCCCGGGTTTGTCGAGACGGATATGACGGCAAAGCTCTCGGAGAAGGTGCGTACGGTAACCGAGGAGCAGATTCCCCTTAAGCGTATGGCGCGCCCCGAGGAGGTGGCCGGCGTGGTGCGCTTTTTGGCGAGCGATGCGGCTGCCTACATTACGGGTGAGGTCGTGCGCGTCGACGGCGGAATGGCGATGTAGAAACCAGGGCCGAAGAACGGCTTGGATGAGGAGACCATGATGGAACAGAGAGTTGCAATCACCGGTATCGGTGCCGTGTCGCCGCTCGGCAACACCGCGCTTGCCACCTGGGCGGCAATGTGTGCTGGCACGTGCGGCATCGGCCCGATCACGCACTTCGATACCGATGCGTTTGCCGTCAAGGTGGCAGCCGAGGTCAAGGGCTTTGACAGCAACGAGTACTTTGGCAAGCGTGACGCCAAGCATCTCGACCCCTGCGTTCAGTTTGCGATGGCGGCTTCGGACGAAGCCATGCACGATGCGGGCTTTGATGTCGAAGGCGCCATCGATCGCGAGCGCCTGGGCGTCTACGTGGGCTCGGGCGTGGGCGGCATGACGACGCTCGTCGACAACGTCCATACGATTGCCGAACGTGGGCCCCGCCGCGCATCGCCCTATATGATCGCGATGATGATCCCCAACATGGCATCGGGCAATATCGCAATCCGCCACAAGGCAAAGGGCCCGACCCTGCCCGTGGTGACCGCGTGCGCAACCTCGGCCCATGCGGTGGGCGAGGCGTTCCGCGCCATCAAGCACGGCTATGCCGACGCGATCCTCGCGGGCGGCGCCGAGGCCGCAATTATCCCCGATGCCGTTGCGGGCTTTACGTCCTGCCGCGCATTGACCACCAACCCCGATTCCGCGACGGCCTGCCGTCCGTTCGATGCAGACCGCGATGGCTTTGTGATGGGCGAGGGCGCCTGTGTGCTCGTGCTCGAGAGCATGGAACATGCGCAGGCGCGCGGTGCGCACATTTATGCTGAGGTCGTGGGCTACGGCAACACCGATGATGCCTATCACATCACAAGCCCTGATCCCGAGGCTGCCGGCATTGCCCGCGCGATATCGCTGGCGGTGACCGAAGGCGACGTCAAGCCTTCCGAGGGTCTCTACATCAATGCCCACGGCACATCGACCAAGCTCAACGATTCGTCCGAGACGGCGGGCATTAAGCGTGCGCTCGGCGAGGACGCGGCGCGCGCCGCGCACGTCTCGTCGACTAAGTCGATGACCGGCCACATGATCGGTGCCACGGGCGCCATCGAGGTCATGGCCTGCGCCATGGCGCTCGAGCAGGGCGTGGTGCCGCCGACCATTAACTACCACACGCCCGATCCCGCCTGCGATCTTGACTACACGCCCAATCGCGCGGTTCGCGCCGACCTTACCTGGGCGCTTTCGACCAACCTGGGCTTTGGCGGACACAACGCCGCCATCGCGCTGCGTAGATATACGAGGAGCTAGAGCATGGATTCCAAAAGACTTGCCGAGATAGCCGATGTTATGGAGGACCGCGGCCTCACGCGCGTACGCGTTGAGGAGCCCGATGGCACCGCGGTCGAACTCGAGCGCGCGAGCGCCGCGCAGCCGGTTGCCGTGCCCATGCCTATGCCGAGCGCTATGGCCGCTCCAGTTGCAGCTCCCACAGTCGCGCCTGCCGCACCGGAGCCCGCCGCGCAGACACCTGCCGCCGCACAGGAGCCCAAGGGCACCGAGGTGACCGCTCCCATGGTCGGCGTTTTCTATGCTGCCCCGGCGCCGGGCGACGAACCGTTTGTGCACGTGGGCTCCAAGGTCAAGGCTGGCGAGACCCTTTGCATCATCGAGGCCATGAAGGTTCTCAACGAGGTGACGGCCGAGGCAGACGGTGAGGTGCTCGAGATCTGCGTGGTCGACGGCGACCTCGTGGAGTTTGGCAGCTGTCTCATGAGGATCGGATAGGTGATATCCATGAACAAAGAAGAGCTCAAGAAGCTGTTACCGCATCGCGAGCCGATGCTTTTGCTCGACGAGGCCGAGCTGGTGGGCGACGAGGCCCACGGCAAGATCACGATCACGGGCGACGAGTACTTTTTGCAGGGGCATTTTCCGGGAAACCCGGTCGTCCCCGGCGTGATTCAGTGCGAGATGCTCGCCCAGAACTGCTGCGTGCTGCTGATGGGCGATGAGGAGGCGCGCGGCGCGACGCCGTTCTATACGAGCCTCGATAAGGTGCGCTTTAAGCGTCCGGTGCGCCCGGGCGACACGGTTGATCTGGTGTGCACCATCACGCGTGCGCGCGGGCCGTTTCGCTTTGCGACGGGTACTGCGAGCGTCAACGGTGAGGTTTGCTGCCGCGCCGATATGTCCTTTGCACTCATGCACGAAAGTTAAGGAAGGCTTCATGTTCGACAAAGTGCTCATTGCCAACCGTGGCGAAGTCGCGGTCCGTGTTATCCGCGCGTGCCGCGATATGGGCATCAAGACCGTCGCCGTCTATTCCACGGCCGATGCGGACGCGCTGCACGTGCAGCTTGCCGACGAGGCATATTGCATCGGTGGCCCGCGTCTTGCCGAGAGCTACCTCAACGACGATGCCGTGCTCACCTGTGCCGTAAAGTCGGGAGCCAAGGCAATTCATCCCGGCTATGGCTTTTTCTCCGAGAAGGCGAGCTTCGTACGCGACTGCGACAAGTATGGCCTGGCGTTTATCGGTCCTTCGGCCGAGGTGATCGACAGCATGGGCGATAAGGACGCCGCGCGTCGAACGGCTGCCGCGGCGGGCGTGCCCATCGTGCCGGGCTGCGATTTGCTCAAAAGCCCCGAGGAGGCAACGGCCGAGGCCGAGCGCATTGGCTGCCCCGTGCTCATTAAGGCGCGTGCAGGTGGCGGCGGTCGCGGCATTCGCAAGGTCGATCGCGTGGAAGATGCGGCAAAGGCCTTTATTGAAGCACGCGCCGAGGGCGAGGCCGTTTTTGGCGACGGCGAGTGCTACATGGAGAAGTTCGTCGCGCCGGCGCATCACGTTGAGGTACAGATTATGGCCGATAAGCAGGGCCATGTGTTTTCGCTCGGCGAGCGCGAGTGCTCGGTGCAGCGGCGCAACCAAAAGCTAATCGAGGAGAGCCCCGCGCCGTGCCTCGACGGACACGACGACATTCGTGCTCGCATGCACAAGGCAGCGCGTGACCTGGCTCGTGCCGTCGGCTACGAAGGAGCCGGTACCATCGAGTTCCTGTATTCGGACGACGGCAATTTCTACTTTATGGAAATGAACACGCGCTTGCAGGTGGAGCATCCGGTTACGGAGTTTGTGACCGATACCGACTTGGTCAAGTGGCAGCTGCGCGTGGCAGCCGGCCAGCCTCTGCCCTTTGAGCAGGAGGACGTACCGGTCCGCAACCACGCCATGGAGTGCCGCATCAATGCCGAAACGCCGGACTTTCTGCCGTCATGCGGAACGGTCACCGCGTTGCGTGTGCCGGGTGGTCCGCGCGTGCGCTGGGATTCCGCCATGTTTGCCGGTGCGAACGTTCCACCGTACTACGACTCCATGCTTGGCAAGCTCATCGTGTGTGCGCCCACGCGTGACGGCGCCATTCGCAAGATGCGCTCGGCCCTGGGCGAGCTCGTGATTGAGGGCGTGAGCGAAAACAGCGAGCTTCAGCTCGACGTGCTGGCAAACGACGAGTTCTTGTCGGGCATGTATCACACCGATCTGATGGGGCATCTCTATGCTGATGAATAGAAAAGCGAAGACGGTCAACGTCCTCGAGGGACCGATGACCGAGTCGTGCGCCGAGTTTCCCGCGCGCCACGTGTTTATCAAGTGCCCGGAGTGCCGCCGCGTGATCGATGAGGCGCGTCTGCACGACAACCTCGAGGTCTGCCCTCGTTGCGGAAAACACTTTCGCGTGAGCGGTCGCGCGCGCATGCGCAAGACGGTTGACGAGGGCACGTTTGAGGAATGGGATGCCAATCTGGCGTCGGAGGACTTCCTCTCGTTTCCCGGTTATGCCGACAAGCTCAAGAGCGTGAGCGAGCGTTCGGGCGAGCGCGATGCCGTTGTGTGCGGCAAGGGCAAAATCTGCGGTTGCGATACGGCGCTCTTCTTTATGGACGCCAACTTTATGATGGGCTCGATGGGTTCCGTGGTGGGCGAGAAGATCTGTCGCACATTTGAGCATGCGACCGAGCTGGGGTTGTCAGTTGTCGGCTTTACCGTTTCGGGCGGTGCGCGCATGCAAGAGGGCGTGACATCGCTTATGCAGATGGCCAAGATTTCTGCGGCGGTTAGGCGCCACAGCGAGGCGGGCGGCCTGTATATCACGGTGCTCACCGACCCCACGACCGGAGGCGTAACCGCGAGTTTTGCCATGGAGGGCGACATTATCCTGGCCGAGCCCGATGCCCTGACGGCATTTGCCGGCCCGCGCGTGATCGAGCAGAACATGCACAAGCGCCTGCCCAAGGGATTCCAGCGCTCCGAGTTTTTGCTGGAGCACGGCTTTTGCGATGCCGTTGTTCCGCGTGGCGAGATTGCGCTCACGGTAGGCGAGCTGCTGGCGCTGCACGAAGGGCACGCGCCCGGCCTGGGGGCACCGCATGAGATCGTGCATACGGGTCGCCGCGGCAAAAAGCTGGGACACTTGTTCAAGCGCTCGGCCGCACCAAAAACCGCGCTCGAGATTGTCAAGCAGACCCGCTCGGCAGATCGCGCCACGGCAGGCGAGATGATCTCGCTGGGCCTGGATGGATTTGTGGAGCTGCACGGCGACCGCTACTTTGGCGACGACGCTGCTGTGGTGGCTGGCATTGGCTGGAAAGACGGACGCCCCGTAACGGTCATCGCCATCGAGCGCGGCACCACGACCAAAGAGCGCATGCGTCGCAACTTTGGTATGGCACATCCCGAGGGCTACCGCAAAGCGCGTCGCCTGATGCGCCAGGCCGAAAAGTTTGGTCGACCGGTTCTGTGCCTGGTCGATACTTCGGGCGCGTTTTGCGGCATCGGTGCCGAGGAACGCGGCCAGGGTGAGGCGATTGCCCAGAACCTCATGGAGATGAGCGGCCTTAAGACGCCGATTGTCTCGGTGGTGACAGGCGAGGGCGGATCCGGTGGCGCGCTGGCGCTGTCCGTGGCCGACCGCATCCTGATGCTCTCGAGCTCGGCCTATTCGGTCGTGAGCCCTGAGGCCTGTGCGTCGATCCTGTGGAAGGATACCGAGCGCGCGAATGAGGCCGCCGAGGCGCTTAAGCTCACGGCTCCCGACCTGTTGGCGCTCGGCATCATCGACGGCATTGTTGACGATAGGGGTCTGTCGCATGAGGAGATCGCCGGTGCCGTCATGTCCTCGGCATTTGATGCCTTCGATACACTTGGGCGGCTCGACGACGCGACCCTCACAAACCTCCGCTACGAAAAGTACCGCGCAATCGGTCAGTACCGCACGATGTGACAAGGGGACAGCCCGCATGTCACATTGGGAAAGGCGTTCCATGTCACAAGTTTCTAACACCTCGTTTACAACGACGGTTTCATCAAACGCCATGGCCGTGGTGGACTATCTGTCCAAAAGCATGATGTCGGCGCTGCCGTTTATTGTCTGTGCGGCGCTGTTTCGTACCGTCGCCGTCATTATGGGCGAAGGCATGCTGGGCCTGTGGTCTGCCGATTCCGAAATCTATCGCCTGTTCTACAGTTGGCTCTATAACGCCGGCTACTACTTTTTGCCCATTTATCTTGGTTGGGCGGCCGCCCGCCAGCTCGGTTGCTCGGAGCAGCTGGGCATGATGCTGGGCGGCGTATTGATTGCGCCCGATCTGCTTAAGCTCGTCGATGCCGCATCGACGACGGGGGCATCGATGGCTTCCGTGTATGGTTTACTTCCCGCGCCGGTCAACGATTACACGACGACTGTTATTCCGGTTCTCATCTCGGTGCCCGTGCTATGGCGAGTGGAGTGTTTCTTTCAGCGCGTTATCCCTAAGGCCGTGGCGTTTTCGTTCGTTCCGTTTGCGACCATGCTTGTCATGGTTCCGGTTTCGCTGTGTATCACGGCACCGGCGGGCAGCTATCTGGGCATGCTGTTGGGCCAGCTTATGTTTATGCTTGGCAATTCCGGTGGCATCGTGTCGTTGCTCACGCTCATGGGGCTTGCCGCGGGCTGGGAGTTCCTTAAGATCGCGGGCGTCAGCAACGTTGTCCTATCGCTCGCCTATGCACAGTTTATGAGTGTGGGAACGGATTCGTGCATCCTCATCGCCGCGACGATGGCAACGTTCGCCGTTTGGGGCATGCCCTTTGGCGCGTCGCTTCGCGTTGCGGATAAGGACGAGAAGGCGCTCATGCTGGGCTACTCAATCTCGGGTGTTCTTGGCGGCGTAAGCGAGCCGGCGCTGTACGGTTGCGGCTTTAAATATGGCAGGTGCCTGACGTGCATGGCCATTGGCGGCGCCGTCGGAGGCCTTGTTGCAGCCGTGGGCCACGTTACGGCCTATACCATCGGCATGACGAATGTCCTCATGGTCATTGGCTTTGCCACGGGCGGCATCTCGAACCTGCTGTGGTGCTGCGCTGCCGGCGGTGTGGCATTTGCGGTGTCTGCGGCGCTGAGCTACTGCTTTGGCGTGGTGCCGGCGAAGGGACAGACGATGGGGGACGGAGCCGATTCACCCGAAACCTCGAAGAGCGTGGCCGAAGTAAGCGCGTAAACCTGTGCGACACAAGGACGATTCCTTTGCCATGCTCCAAGGCCGTGGCCCGTGTGGGTCGCGGCCTTTTTGTATCTGAAGGACAAAGTGGCTACACTACAATCCGTTTGAGCAATAGATATATATAGGCAGTACCGTGGGGGCTGATGAAGATGGTCGAGTGGATCGTTCGTCGTGCGCAGGGCGACCGTGCGCGCGTGGGCACGTTGACGGGCATGGTGTGTATTCTCGCTAATGTTGCGCTTTGTGCTGCGAAGGGCGCAATTGGTGTGCTGTCGGGATCGGTTTCGATTGTGGCGGATGCCATGAACAACCTGTCCGATGCCAGCTCGAATATCGTGAGCGTGCTGGGCTTTAAGCTGGCGAGCAAGCCGGCGGACCCCGAGCATCCTTACGGACATGGCCGCTACGAGTATCTCTCGGGTCTGGTCGTGGCGGCGCTCGTGCTGCTGATCGGCGTTGAGCTGGTGAAGTCCTCGGTTGAGCGCATCATCCACCCCGAACCTGTCGAGTTCTCGCTTGCCCTGGTGGCAGTTCTAGTGCTTTCGATGGTCGTAAAGCTCTGGATGGCGGCCCTCAACCAAAAGCTCGGCGATCGCATTGAGTCCGAGACGCTGCATGCGACCGCGCAGGATTCCAAGAACGATGTCCTTGCCACAGGCGCCGTGCTGGCATGTGCGATTGTTTCGCAGGTGACGCACATCAATCTTGACGCATGGGTTGGCCTTGCCGTTGGCGCCTATATTGGCTGGAGCGGCCTTGAACTTATTCAAGATACGGTGAGCCCGCTTTTGGGCCAGTCACCCGATCCTAAGCTGGTCAAGCACATTCGAGACAAGATCATGAGCTATCCCGGCGTTTTGGGCGTTCACGATTTGATGGTTCACGACTACGGCCCGGGCAGGAAGTTTGCAAGTGCGCACGCCGAGATGGCGGCCGAGGCCAGCCCGCTGGAAAGCCACGACACGCTCGATAACATCGAGCAGTCGTTTAGGGACGAAGACGGCATGATCGTCACGCTTCACTACGATCCCATCGTGACCGATGACCCCAAGGTGGCGAGCATGCGCTTGCGCATTCACGCCATGGCTCAGGAGATCGATAACCGCCTCTCGATTCATGACCTACGCTGTGTGCCGGGTCCTACGCACACCAACGTGATCTTTGACTGCGTGCGTCCCTCGGATCTGCAGATGAGTGCCGAAGACTTAAAGCACGCGCTGGCACAACGGGTCGAATCGGAATATCCCAAGTCGATTGCCAAGATTACGATCGACGAAGACTACGTAGGGCATACCCACGAGTAGGGCTGTGCCGGCAAAGCAAGTTATACAGAAGGGGAGAATATGAAGAGGCTGTATCTGCTCCGCCACGGCCAGACGGAATTCAACGTCAAAAAGCTCGTCCAGGGCCGCTGCGATTCACCGTTGACCGACCTGGGCCGCAAACAAGCGGGAATGGCAGCCGCATGGCTCAAGGCCCACGGCGTCGTCCCCGACAAAGTGGTCTCATCACCTTTGGGCCGAGCCATGGACACGGCAAGTCTCGTCGCATGCGAGCTCCTCGGCCCGGACGCAGCAGTCGAGCCCTGTGAAGGCATTATCGAGCGCAGCTACGGCACCTTCGAAGAAGGCCCCCACGACGCCCTGCCCACCGACGTCTGGGATCCAGGCGAGGACTTAATCCCATTCGGAGGAGAAGGAAGCCAGGCACTGCAAGAGCGCATGGTAGACACCCTCACCAATATCATGGGCGCCGAGGGCATCGAAACCCTCCTAGCAGTAAGCCACGGCAGCGCCAGCCGCCAATTCATCAAGGCTGCAGCCCCAGAGGGCTTCGGGCTCCCAACAAAACTCCCCAACTGCGCCATCATGATCTTCGATTTTGACGATACGCGAGAAGAGGACGATACGCCCCAATGCAAGTTCACCTTGCAACAAATTGTGGATCCCCAACAAAGTAATTAGCTGAGCGAGCAGAGTTAAGCAGACATCAACGTGTCGTCTCCCGAGCTTGGCAGAGGGGCGGCGAAATATATTAAGTTTGTCGCGAGTTCCGCACGCAAAGGAAAGCACTTAATGCTGTCTCTTATACACATCTCCGAGCC
>ENA-OZVA01000529-OZVA01000529.1-human-gut-metagenome-genome-assembly--contig:-NODE-529-length-8479-cov-4.177469_pt1 | contig 8479 bp, 9 predicted proteins | sample MGYA00243440_ERZ654035 | MGnify/ENA primary metagenome ERZ654035 (study PRJEB26926, sample SAMN06164886) | human gut metagenome | biome: ENVO:00009003; feature: ENVO:2100002; material: ENVO:00002003...
GTTTTTATACAGTTGAAAGAAATGACTTTTATTTAATAATTCTTATTTGTTTTTATCGTAGATGACCTGAAGTCCTTTGAGAAGCAGATCGCAGTCGAGGATCATCTCCCGTTTACAGTGCGGAATGATCTTTCTGGACATTCCACCCGTAGCGATCACGGTAACCTTCTGTCCAAGCTCCTCTTCGATCCTGTCCACAATACCGTCCACCGCTGCTGCATTTCCATAAAGGATCCCACTCTTCATACAGTCGACGGTGTTCCGTCCAATGAGTCTCTTTGGCTCTTCAATACTGATCCCACTGAGCTGAGAAGCCCTGGCGGTCAGTGCGTCCAGAGAAATTCTGACTCCCGGCATAATCATACCGCCAATATAACGTTTCCTGTCATCCAGAACGGAAATAGTTGTTGCTGTTCCCATATCCACGATAACAAGCGGTACCGGATACTGTGCCAGTGCTGCAACTGCGTCCGCAACGCGGTCTGCTCCCATCTCTCCAGGATTATCAAGAACAATATTCAGTCCTGTCTTGACTCCGGGTCCCAGGATCATCGGCTGCTTCTTGAGGATTTTTTCGACTGCAAGCTTCACAGCATTCGTAATCTGTGGAACTACAGAAGAAATAATAGCTCCCTCAATATCCGGACGTTTGATATGATGGATATCAAGTATCGTCTTGAGATCGATGGCATATTCCAGTTCTGTCTTGGTATGGTTTGTGGAGATTCTCTCTATAAAATAAATCTTCTTTTCTTCAATACAGCCAACTACAATGTTGGTGTTTCCGATATCAATGGCTAAAATCATATTTCTCATTCCTGTTCTTATGCTTTTTATGCGACAGCATCAGGTTTTGCAATCTGAGGTGCCGGAATCAGATGAGCTTTGGAAAGTGCAGTTCCCACTGCCGCTGTGAGGATCGTTGAAGAAACCATCTCACAGATCGCATTGACACCTACCATCAGGCAGCATCCGATAATTACATTTCTTCCACCCATCAGATTCTGAACTACTTCTGTGTTTCCGAACATTACGATCAGTGCACTCATAAAGAATAAAGTATTCAGAAATGCGGAAAAGAATCCGGTTACAGCACAGGACACATATACATTTGTTTTTCTTCTCATTCCTCTGAAAATATATCCGATCAGAAGTCCGTCAAGAATACGTGGTACAAAACACTGAACTGCACTTAAAAACGGATTAATCTGGAATAAAGCTGCTCCCAGTGCACTGGTTCCACCGATTCCCATTGCCTGCAGAAAACTGGTCAGTCCAAAGACAGCTCCAGCCACGGCTCCTCCTGTCGGTCCAAGAACAACCGCACAGATTGCGACCGGAATGACATTAAAGGTAACTGCCAGAGGTCCTATGTTGAGGTATCCAAGTGGTGTGTACGCCATCAGAAAAAGGATTCCTGACATCAGACCAAGAATTGTCAGCTGTGATGTGGTGAATTTGTTGCTTTTCATAATTTTCCTCCTTGTTATCGTTCCCTCCTTAAGGGATACAATACGGTACGGAACTGCGGGTATGTGATTTATTTACCCGCCTCCTGATGAACGGGTTACTGATTCCTTTCTTTCATAACAGAAAGGATTTTATCCAGAATGACATTGGCTGCATCCTCCTTGCTCATAAGCTGGAGTGATACGTCTTCATCCTGTGTAATCAGAGTCAGTACATTGGTGTCACCCTGGAAGCCTGCACCTTCAACCTTAAGGTTGTTCGCTGCAACCATATCCAGATGCTTCTTTCCAAGTTTGGCTCTGGAATTACCAAGCATATTCTGTGTTTCCATAGAAAATCCGCAGAGGAACTGTTCTTTCGTACGATGCTCGCCAAGATAGTTCAGAATATCGTCTGTCTTCTCCAGGGCAATACTCATCTCTTCATCCTTCTTCTTGACTTTCTCATCAAAGACCTTAAGGGGACGATAGTCTGCCACTGCTGCTGCCTTGATGATAATATCCTGCTGCGCACTTACAGACGTCACAGCATCGAACATATCCTTTGCCGTTACCACCGAAACTACCTTTACAAAAGGTGGTGGTGTGATGCTGCATGGTCCACTGACCAGCGTAACCTCGGCGCCACGGAGCATAGCCGCCTTTGCAAGTGCATATCCCATCTTACCCGAAGAATGATTTGTGATATAACGCACTGGATCAATGGCTTCCTGGGTAGGTCCGGCTGTAACCAGAACCTTCTTTCCCTCAAGATCCTTCTCCTTTGCGATTTCTCTCAAAATATAGGAAAGCAGCGTTTCCGGCTCCGGCATCTTGCCGGCCCCGGTATCCCCACAGGCAAGATAACCACTTGCCGGCTGGATCACTTCGTATCCATAATGCTCAAGCGTTTTGAGATTATCCTGCAGGATCGGATTTTCAAACATATTTGTATTCATGGCAGGGGAAATAAATTTCTTACATTTGCATGCCATAAGAGTTGTTGTCAGCATATCATCTGCGATCCCATGTGCAAGCTTGCCGATCACATTGGCACTGGCCGGTGCGATCATCGCCACATCTGCCTTCTTTGCGATCGAAATATGCTCTACCTGGAACTGGAAGTTTCTGTCAAAGGTATCTACCAGACATTTCGTTCCGGTAAGCGATTCAAATGTAATCGGTGTAATGAAGTTCGTTGCATTCTTCGTCATCAGCACATGTACTTCCGCATGAAGCTTCTTCAGTGCACTTGCAAGATATGCAATTTTGTATGCCGCAATGCTTCCGGTGACTCCCAGAAGAACAGTTTTACCCTTTAACATAAATGATCCTTCCTTTTCTGTTCACAGTTTTCATATCTGTTCCATTATAACAGCCTCACTGACAATTGCAATGAATTTTTGCTGTGTTTCTTTTTTTGTACTCATTTTTATATTATAATAAAAACAGGGCAGCACCCTGTCATATACATTCCAAAGTGTCTGCCTGCTAAAGACGAAAGGAGTTACTTATGAAAAATTTTCAGATCACACAATGGTGTGCACGTTTTATAAAAGAACAGGTCTCTCCCGGAGATCTCTGTATCGACGCTACCATGGGAAACGGTAATGATACGCTTCTTCTCAGCACACTCTGCGGCAAAGATGGCAGAGTCATCGCCTTTGATATTCAGGAACAGGCAGTAAAAAGCACAAAGGAACGCCTCTCAAAGGCAGATGCCCCGGACAACTATACTCTGCTGCTTGAATCGCACACACAGATGTCTTCCTATGCAAAAGAAAATTCTGTGAGCTGTATTACCTTTAATCTCGGTTATCTTCCCGGCGGAGACCACACCATGGCAACCAAAAGCGACAGCAGCATTGCGGCTCTGACGCAGGGACTCTCTCTTCTCAAAAAAGGCGGTCTGATCTCTCTCTGCATCTACAGTGGAGGAGATTCCGGCTTCGAGGAACGGGATGCAGTTCTTACGTGGCTTGCAACACTTGATCCGCATAAATACCTGGTCATCCGAAGCGATTATTACAACCGTCCCAACCATCCACCCATTCCTGTCCTTATCATCAAACTGTAACCCTGGTTCCCTTTGATATCAGCAAAAACGGCGGCAGACCATACGGATAAAGACTCCTGTAATCCCGGATCTATATCTGTATTTTCTGTCGCCGTTTAATCTGATTCCTGTGAGATCTCCCGTCAGTCCTTGATCGTGATACTCTCGATCACAGGCTGTTTCTCTGACTCGATCGTTCCATTGTCATCCGTCGGAGCTGCATCCTTGCAGATCTTGTCTACCACATCCATACCTTCTGTCACATGACCAAAGGCTGCATAGTCCCCATCCAGGAAGGTACTGTCTGACTGAACAATAAAGAACTGAGAACTTGCACTGTCCGGATCACTGGATCTTGCCATGGAAATAGTTCCTCTTGTGTGGGAGATATCGTTCTTCACACCGTTGCTGGAAAACTCGCCCTTGATCGTCTCATCCGCACCGCCCGTTCCATTGCCTTTCGGGTCACCGCCCTGCATCATAAAACCATCTATGATACGCCAGAAAGTCAGGCCGTCATAAAAACCGTCCTGAGCCAGCTTTACAAAATTGGTCACAGTGATCGGTGCCGTATCTGCGTCGAGTTCTATCTCGATGCTTCCATAATCCTTAATATCAATCCCCGCATGATGGATCCCTGTCAGTTCCTCACTGGTATCCAGTTTTGCACTCTCTCCGTCGCTTCCATCTGTAAAACCGTCGGCTGCTGCCTCCTCCTCACTTACAGGTTCCTGTGTCACTTCCTTATCTGAAGAAGTCTCCTCTTTTGCAGTTTCTGTTTTTGTCGGCTCGGATGTCTTCGCGCTTCCACAGCCCGTAAGTGTACCAGCTGTGAGAACCACTGCAAAAACTGCTGCCAAAAATCTGGATTTCATTGTCAATTCCTCCTCTCATGCTGCTGTTTATTTTATATACAACAGCGCTTCGATGTCTGTTCTAACTCTTTCCTGTGCAACAGTTTAACATTACAACGATGCAAAGTCAATGCCGACAGCAATACCGGATAACAAGCACTTGTATCCCTTTCAAAGCTCTGTTACAATAAGGAAAGATGCTATATCAAACTACAGGAAAGGATCTGAAATACATGAAAAAAATAGCCAGCTTTACCATAGACCACATCAAGCTCCAGCCGGGCATCTATGTTTCCCGCAAGGACTATCTCGGTGACCAGGTCATTACTACCTTTGATATCCGCATGACCTCACCAAACGAAGAGCCTGTTATGAACACTGCAGAGCTTCATGCCATGGAACATCTCGCAGCCACTTTTCTCCGCAACCATGCAGAATTTGGCGGCAAAGTTATCTACTGGGGGCCAATGGGCTGCCGTACCGGAAACTATCTTCTTCTCGCAGGTGATTATGAATCCGCTGACATCGTTCCTCTCATGACAGAGATGTTTGAATTTATCCGTGATTTCGAGGGTGAGATTCCGGGTGCTTCTGCCAAAGACTGCGGAAACTACCTGGATATGAATCTCGGCATGGCAAAATACCTCGCTGACAAATATCTCCGCGAGGTTCTCTATGACATCAGACCGGAGCGTCTTATTTATCCTGAATAATCTGTCTGTTCCACAAAAATAAAAAACGCTGAGCTTCCTTTTGGGAAATCTTCTCCCTGGAAGTTCAGCGTTTTGTCTGCATATTTTGCTGTTTACTGGGCAGCTGTCTGTGCAGCAGCTCCGGCCGGAGCAGTCGTAGAAACATACTGTGCACTGACATAACCTGTCTGACCATTGATCGTTACTTCAACCCACTGTCCATCCTCACTGACACCCGTACTTGTCAGTTCCTGTCCAGCAGTCGTTCCTGTGATCATCTGTGCTTCTGTACTGCAGTCAGAGCGGACGTTTACGCCCTCTACAACATAGTAAGTCGCATTTTGCTTTATGATATTCACACCGCTTGCTGTCTGCACAACCTCCTGAGCCGGAGTCGGAGTTGCTTCCGGAGTCGGAGTTGCTTCCGGTGTAGGAGTCGCGGTCGGAGTTGGAGTTGCTTCAATCACAGTCACCGTAGAGTCTTCCCCTCCGGTGCTGTAGCCACATCCGGATGCAAATACAGCCAGACCAGCCAGCACAATCAGTAATCTGGATTTTTTCATCTGAAATAATTCCTCCTTTATAGCATACAACCACTATACCCCATATACCATATCTATTGCAAGACTTTTTTGTAATCTCGTTACTGTTCGCTCCGTTCACAGAAACTTACCTGTGAACAGTTCTGTAATCTCCCCTGTCCGTCACGATCTGACAGCCAATTGCCTCCATTCGTCTGCTCAGACAATATCTGCATTCTGCCGCCTCATCACCTGTACAGATCTTTCCATCGTACAACATATATTTCTTTCTCACAGAAACCGGCGAGAGATTTGGCATGACAACATTTGCGCCTGATCTCACTCCCAGTTCGCGGCCTTTCGGATGAATCGTACCCAGTGCCGTTGTTGCCGGAAGAAGTACATTTGGCAGCATCAGACGTAGAAGTGCCAGATAAAAAAGAGTATCCTCAAGGGTTCCGCTCTCTCTGTCATGAAATGGTGTATCCTGGTGTGCAATAAACGGGCCAATCCCAACCATCTCCGGATCCAGCTCCTTAAGAAACAAAAAATCCTCCACGAGATCATCCACCGTCTGGAAGGGAGAACCTACCATAAAGCCCGCCCCCGTCTGATATCCTAACTTCTTCAGGGTTCGCAGACAGTCCTTTCTCTTCTCACAGGACAGTTCTTTGGGATGAAGTTTCCTGTAATGGTCTTCACATGCCGTTTCATGACGCAGAAGATAACGGTCGGCTCCTGCCTCCTTATATGCACGATAACTCTCCTCGGATTTTTCTCCGACAGAAAGTGTCAGGGCACAGTCCGGATAACTTTCTTTGATCCTGCGAATCAGTCTGACCAGTTTTTCATCGGTGTAATATCCGTCTTCTCCTCCCTGGAGTACAAAGGTCCGAAATCCCAGTTCATATCCTTCCCTGCAGCAGACAAGGATATCCTCTTCTGTCAGACGGTAACGCTGGGCATTTCGGTTGCTGCGGCGGATCCCACAATAATAACAGTCATTTTTACAGTAGTTTGTAAACTCAATCAGACCACGCACATAGATTTCATTTCCGTATACCTGCTGCCGCACCTGATCTGCCAGTTCCCGGGCATACAGATCTGTTTCTTCTGAACGCTCTGTCAGAAGTGTCCGGAATTCTTCTGCTGACAGCATCTGCTCCTGATGCAGTTTGTCGATCAGTTTCTTCATAATATTCTCCCCGTATGCAGCTTCTTAGAACTGTTTTTTACCTCTGGCGATGTATTTGCCGAGTTTTTCTTTCACAAGCTTTCCATCCTCAACTGCGAGGTTTCCGCGGAGAAAAACTTTGTCAATGCCGCACTCAAGTTTGAAGCCCTCGAACGGGTTATTGTCTGTATTGTATGCATGAGTCGCTGCGGAGATCACGCTTTCTTTTGCCGGGTCAAGCACTACGATATCTGCGTCGCTTCCCGGTGTGATCGCACCTTTATTCGGATATACGCCATAAAGCTTTGCCGGATTTTCACAGAGGACTTTACACATCTGTTCCTGCGTGATCTTTCCGGTCTTAACTCCATAAGTATAGAGAAGAGTTCCTCTTGTCTGAACTCCCGGAAGTCCTCCCGGAATCCTGGTGAAGTCATCTTTTCCGAGGGCTTTCTGAGCCAGCGTAAAGCTGCACTGGTCTGTTGCCACCGTCTGGATTTCTCCATCTACCAGTGCCTTCCACAGGCAGTCCTGATCTTTTTTCTTGCGGATCGGCGGTGCACATACATAGACAGCACCTTCAAAATCCGGTTTGGAGTAAACACTGTCATCCAGAAGAAGATATTGCGGACAGGTTTCTGCGTAAACCTCCTGTCCATCCTTTCTTGCATGGATCACTTCCTCATAAGCTTTTTTGTTGGTAAGATGAACAATCATAACCGGTGCGTTGGCTTCCTTCGCGATCACAAGAAGGCGGTGAACCGCTTCTGCCTCCATGGTATCCGGTCTTACAAGCGGATGATTTTCCGGTCCGAATCGTCCTTCTTTTTTGGCTTCGGCAGTCAGAGCATCGATCACTCCGGCATTTTCACAGTGAACTCCGGCAAAGCATCCACATTCGCCTAATTTCTTCAGGATTTTATACATATCGCAGTCGTTTACGATCATTGCAGGATAAGTCATATAAAGCTTAAAGCTTGTAATTCCCTGGTCGATCATATCCTGAACTTCTGATTCTGTCTTATCATTCCACTCTACGATAGACATATGAAAAGAATAATCGCAGGAACATTTGCCATCTGCTTTCTTATGCCATCTATCAAGTCCTTCCTTCAGTGTATGTCCACCCTTATCCTGTGATGCATAATCAATGATCAGTGTAGTTCCTCCCAGAAGTGCTGCTCTTGTTCCCGTCTCAAAATCATCTGCCGTGACAGTTCCTGCCACCTCCAGATCTAAATGTGTGTGTCCGTCAATAAAACCTGGAAACAGAAGCTTACCGGTTACATCGATCACCTGAGCTCCGTCCGCTGTAAGATTCCTTCCTACTTCTGTGATTTTTTCTCCGTCTACCAGAACATCCAGCATCTCCGACTTCTCTCCGGATACCACTGTTCCGTTTTTCAGTAAATATTTCATTCTTTACCACCCTTTCCTTCATAAGTTTATGCACCCCTGCATTTCAACTGTTGAATATCAAATATTACTATAATACAACAAATATATCACCAATTATCTCTGACAGCAACCATTATCTGTAAACAGCAACCAATAATATTTAGGCATTCTAAATTTTGCTCAGTAAAAAAAACTTTATATAAAAACAGTTTTGTGATATAGTATTTAATAAGCAGTTGTACCATTTAACAAAAGGAGGTAGAACAATGGGACGACTTACTGTACTTAAACCTGTCTCTTATACACATCTCCGAGCCCACGAGACAGGCAGAAATC
>ENA-OZVA01000547-OZVA01000547.1-human-gut-metagenome-genome-assembly--contig:-NODE-547-length-8426-cov-4.564688_pt1 | contig 8426 bp, 8 predicted proteins | sample MGYA00243440_ERZ654035 | MGnify/ENA primary metagenome ERZ654035 (study PRJEB26926, sample SAMN06164886) | human gut metagenome | biome: ENVO:00009003; feature: ENVO:2100002; material: ENVO:00002003...
AGACGACGTCCGATACGGCTTCTGACGCATCCGATACACCTGCTTCCAACGCTGAAACGCCTGCAGCATCTTCCGGTGCCAAGCTGCGCTTCGTCACCGGCGGCGAATCCGGCACGTACTACGCCTTCGGCTCCGTCATTGCCCAGCACGCGACGAACAACGCGGGCGTTGACATTGTCGGTCTGGTCGGCAACGGCTCCCAGTCGAATATTTTTGAGCTGGAAGACGGCAACGCGGAGCTGGCCTTCTGCCAGTCCGACGTGATGGCCTACGCCTACGACGGCACGAACCTGTTTGCCGACACCGGCGCTGTCAGCTGCTTCTCCACGGTCGCCGCGCTCTACACCGAGCAGGTGCAGATCGTCACGACCGATCCTGAGATCAAGTCTGTTGACGATCTCAAGGGCAAAAACGTCTCCATCGGCGCTGCCGGTTCCGGCGTGTATTTCAACGCCATGGATGTGCTCGGCGCATACGGCCTGACGGAGCAGGATATCAACCCGACGTACCAGTCCTTCGGCGACAGCGCGGATTCCCTGAAAAACGGCCAGATCGACGCGGCCTTCATCGTTGCGGGTGCTCCGACAACGGCAGTCACTGACCTTGCGACGACCAAGGACGTCTATCTTGTCTCGCTCGATGATGAGCACGTCGACAAGCTGCTTGCCTCTTCCCCGTACTACACCAAGGTCACCATCAGCAAGGATGTTTACGGTCTTGATTCTGACACCATCACCGTCGCCGTCAGCGCAGTCGTTCTCGCCCGCGACGACGTTTCCGAGGACGCCATCTACAAGCTGGTCGCCGATATCTTCGACAACGCCGCCAGTCTCACCGACACCCACGCCAAGTACGCGGAGGTCAGCACCGAGTTCGGCGCTTCCGTTACCTCCGTCCCCTATCATCCGGGCGCGGCCAAGTATTTCGCGGAAAAGGGCTTTGACGTTCCCACCAAGTAAGCTTAACGCGTACTTTACGCATAGCAGCAACTACGGCAGGGCTTCCCTGCCGTAGTTGTCGTACAAAAAGAAGAAGGAGAGATGCATCTTGTCCAAGAATCCTGACAAGACCACCCCCGCGACCGCAAACGCCGGTACAGAGCAGAATATCGCCGCCGACGTTGATGAGGTCATGCGCAAATATGACCGCGAATCCAACACCCGCATCTGGTCCGGCTGGCGCGCCATTATCATTAAGGTCTTTATGGCGTGCTTCGCCGTGTACTGCATCTGCATGACGCTGTTTTCCACGGCCATGCCGGAGATCCGGCTGCCGCTGTTCATGGGCTTTATCATCCTTGCGGGCTTTCTGAACTTCCCGGCCAGCAAGCATCACGTGCGGCCCAACTATCTGCCGTGGTACGACATTCTCCTGATGCTCGTCGGCGCGGCCTGTTTTTTCTACTTTGCACGCAACGCCATGACGATGATCCGGCTTGCCACCCGCATCCAGCCCATTCATGTGGTCATCGGCTGCATCGGCATTCTGGTTCTGGTCGAGCTTTGCCGCCGCTGCGTGGGTCTGCCGATCCTTGTGGTAGCCGGGCTTCTGGTCGTCTACGCGTTCTATAATCAGCTGAGCTATGGCGCAAGCTTTTATAAGGCCCTGCAAAACATCATCTACAAGCTGTTCTACACGACCAGCGGCGTGATCGGCACGCCGGTCAGCGTGTGCTATACCTACATTGTGCTGTTCATCATCTTCGGCGCGTTTCTGGAGCGCACCGGCATTGCGAATTTCTTTATTTCGTTCGCAAACCGGCTCGCGGGCTGGTCTTCCGGCGGCCCGGCGAAGGTCGCTGTCATTTCCTCCGCGCTGTGCGGCATGGTATCCGGCTCCTCGGTCGGCAATACGGTCACGACCGGCTCGTTCACCATCCCGATGATGAAAAAAACCGGCTACAAGCCGGAGTTCGCTGGCGCAGTCGAGGCGGCTGCCTCGACCGGCGGCCAGATCATGCCGCCGATCATGGGCGCAGCAGCGTTTTTGATGGCGGAGTACATCGGCATTCCGTATGCGCAGGTCGCAGTCAAGGCCATCCTGCCCGCGATCTTGTATTTCACCGGCATTTTCATCTCCGTGCATCTGGAGGCGAAAAAGCTCGGCCTGAACGGCATTCCGCGCGATCAGCTGCCCAAGTGGCGGCTTCTGGCCCGCGACTGCTATCTGATCCTGCCGCTGATCCTGCTGGTCTGGCTCGTGTCCTCCGGCGCGAAGACCATGTCGCACTCCGCCGCGTATTCCATTCTCGCGGCCATTGCAGTCGGCCTTGTCAACTTCTTTATGCTCCGCCTGCAGAGCGCGCAGACGCGCACGTTCCGCACCGTCGGCAAGGCCGCGCTCGGCGCAGCCGGGGACTCCGCGAACTCCGTCTTTGATTCTCTGGAAGCAGGCGCGAAGGGCGCCATTACCGTCGCGGTCGCCTGTGCGATGGCCGGTATCATCGCGGGCTGCATCACCGTCACCGGTCTTGCCTCCATTCTCATCAACGCCGTTGTGCAGCTGGCGGGCAACGCAACGTTTATCGGCCTGATCCTGACCATGATCTGCTGCATCATCCTCGGCATGGGCGTTCCCACGACCGCGAACTACTGCATCATGGCCTCCACGTGCGCGCCGATCCTCATCAAGATGGGCTATCCGCTCGTTGCAGCGCATTTCTTCGTGTTCTACTTCGGCATCGTCGCGGATATCACGCCGCCGGTCGCGCTGGCAGCCTACGCAGGCTCCGCCATCGCGAAATCGAACCCCATGAAGACCGGCATTAATGCGACCAAGCTCGCCATCGCGGCCTTTATCGTCCCGTTCATCTTCGCGTATAACCCGCAGATGCTGTTCGAGAACGTCACAAGCGTGTTTCAGGTCATTCAGATCGTTATTACGGCGCTTCTCGGCATTTTCGCCGTCGCCGCCGGTCTGGAGGGCTATATCCTCCGGACGATGCACTGGCCGCTGCGCGTGCTTGCGGTGATCGGCGGACTGACGCTGCTGATCCCTGGCACCGTCTCGGATCTGATCGGCCTTGTGATCGTCGCGGGGATCATTGCGCTCCAGGTCATGCAAAACAAAAAGGCTGCGCGTGAGACTGCGTAGGCTTTGGACAAACAGGCCCATCTGCCCCTTGCAAAAGTCTGCTGAATTGGATATAATACAGGCAAAGACATGGATGATTTTTGCAAACAGGAGGTCAGAATATGAACTGCAAGGTCAAACAGTGCTGCGCGGCGCTGGCTGCGCGGAAGCTTGCCGAGCATGATCCCGCTGTCGTGGAGATCACGCGCGGCGGAAAGAACAAATCGCATCACGTGCTCCGGAAGTCAGACATGAAAAAGATCGGTCTGATCGCGGGCGGCGCGTTCGTCGCGCTCACAGCGCTGAATGTGTACAGCCATTACAAGGTGCATCAGGCCATCGCTGACCGCAAGGTCAAAAAGCAGCTCGCCCCGCTGCGCGCGGAGCTGGAAGAGCTCCGCACGGAAAACGAAGCGCTCCGTCAGGCGCTGGCTGAGATCAAGCCCCGCCAGCCGGAAACGGCAGCAGAGGCGCAGCCGCAGGCACCGGGATCTGACACATAACAAAATGCGGCCCGCGCAGCAAAGGCGGGTAGTCATAAGACAGTTTCATTCCCGGCAGTAATGTCTGCCAGGAATGTTATTGCATATATTAAAGCCACATGATCGAATTAAACAAAGCGATAAGTCGGAATGATAAGGTAGGTAAGGTCTAACATGCCAACGATTCAGTTAAAGGCGATGACGCGAAAACTATGTCACGAACTGTACAAGCATTGGGCGAATGATGCGTCTATCTATATGGATATGCACCTGTTTCAGCCCTATGTTTATGACGAAGCTGCGGTAAATCGATATTTTGACATGAAGGGGCAGGACGCTTCACGCAGACTGTTTGCGATCATGCTTGGGGATAAGGTGATCGGGGAATTGCAATTGAAGCAGATCGACCATGATAAAAAAGAATGTTCCCTGAGTATCCATATGCAAAACGACGCGATGAAGGGAAAGGGATACGGGACGCAGGCAGAACGTTTGGCGGTAAAAACTGCCTTTGACGAGCTGGGAATGGCTGCGGTAAACGCAGATACCATTAGGAAAAACACCCGGAGTCAGCATGTGCTGGAAAAGGTAGGCTTTCGCTTTGTCGGAGAAGATGAAACATTCAAATACTACCGTATTGAGCAGTAAACTCCAATTTGCCGAACTGATAAAGGGCGCACGTCTATACACCTTTCGGTGTACCGTGCGAGCATCCCTTGCCTCTCCCTTTGGGAGAGGTGGCCGAGCGCAGCGAGGACGGAGAGGGTAAACAATGACCATACCAAAAGACAACACCCAATTAGAAAATGCCCGACGGCTTCGCAGGGAAATGACACCCCACGAACGTAAGCTCTGGTATCTTTTTCTCCGCAAATATCCGGTAAAAATTTACAAGCAGCGGATTATCGGCAGATTCATCGTGGACTTTTACTGCGCTTCGGCCAGACTGGTCATTGAATTGGATGGCTCTCAACATTATGAACCTCAGGGGCTTGCTTATGATGCGGAACGTTCTCAATTCCTGATGTCTCTTGGGTTGGAGATTTTGCGATTTTCCAACCGGGATATTGACAGGGATTTCCGTAATGTGTGTGAACAAATCGATCTTATCATTCAAAAGAGGCTGCAAGGCCCTCTCAGTCACCTGCGGTGACAGCTCTCCCAAAGGGAGAGCCAAGGGGGCTGCACCCCGACATAGTATGTTTGCATGAGAAATGGAGCGCATCTGTATCGATACGCTCCATTGACTGTTTTATGAACACCCATCTAATGGCCGGGGCTTGCTTTTTATATGTGCGCTGAGATCCAGTCGTACATTTCGTGGTAGGCCGCTTCGTTCAGGGGGAAGGTTTTTTCATCCTCCATCTGGCTTTTTTCGTAGCAGTATTCGCCGTGCCAGCATTCGCATTTCATGCTGCTCTCGTCAAAGTTGACCTCCTTCTGCGTCAGCATGACGATGTTCGGCGTGACGCGGAAGCGGAGCTTGCCATAGCTCCCGGTAAAGATATTGTTGTTTTCAAAGCTGTGCAGCACCGGCAGAAATAACGGTTCCATATGCGTCTGCCCTCCCTTTTTTTGTGTATCATACCACAAATTCCGCCGCGCGGCAAGATTGTTTGACTTTGCCTCTGCGATATGCTATGATTGCTGGGATTCTTTTTTTCGATAAAGGAGAAAAGGCAATGCATAAACAGGCAAAGGGCAGTATTCTTCTTCTCCTGTGCGCCATGATCTGGGGCGCGGCGTTCGTTGCCCAGAGCGAGAGTATGCAGTATATCGGGCCGTTTACGATGGGCGCGGCGCGTTTTTTTCTGGCGGGGCTGGTGCTGCTGCCGGTCATTGCCGTGCTCGACCGGAAGGGCTGGTCACAGAACCGGCCGGTCACAGGGGCTGAAAAGAAAAAGCAGCTGCTGTCCGGCATGATCTGCGGCGTGCTGCTGTTCGCGGCGACAACGCTCCAGCAGTTCGGCCTTCTTGATACAACGGTCGGAAAATTCGGCTTCGTGACGGCGCTTTATATCGTGTTTGTCCCCATTCTGGGCGCGCTCATGGGCAGACGCGCCGGGCTGAAGGTCTGGCTGTGCGCGCTGGCCGCTGTGTTTGGAATGTACCTGCTGTGCGTCGGCTCCGGCTTTTCGGTTTCGGGCGGCGATCTGCTGACGCTTGGCTGCGCGGTGCTGTTCGCGGTCCATATCTGCTATGTCGGCGCAGTCGTGCCGCATATGGACGGCGTGCGGCTGAGCTGCGTACAGTTTCTGGTCTGCTCCGCGCTGTCCGCAGTCGGTATGCTTCTGTTTGAAGCGCCGGACTGGGATTCCATTCTGCAGTGCTGGTGGCCCATTGTATATGCGGGTGTCTTCTCCGGAGGCGTGGCGTACACGTTCCAGATCATCGGCGAACGCGATGTGCAGCCCGCGCTGGCTTCCCTGCTCATGAGTCTGGAGTCCGTCTTCGCCGCCCTGTTCGGCTGGCTGCTGCTCGGCCAGACGCTCTCCGCACGGGAGCTTTTCGGCTGCGCGGTCATGTTCACGGCGATCATCCTCTCGCAGCTGCCGGAGCGGCAGAAAACGGCTGTATAACAAACTGTCCCCTTGCCGGTTCATGAAACCGGCAAGGGGCATTTTTTAAGACGCTGCACTGCGGTTCGCTTCGAGCGCTTTCTGGAAGCTTGCGGTTTTCAGATCGTCGATGTACGCCTGATCGTTCTGCAGGGCTTCCTCGGCTGCGGCGGGCGGGAATTTGGCGCGGATGTCGTCGGAATAGCTGCCGTCGCTGGGCTCCCAGTATTCTGTCACCGCTCCGCTGGAGGTGCTGAGGGAGAATGTGATCGCTGTGGGAATATAGCTTCCGTTCTCCAGCGTCAGCGATTCGCCGTCTGTGCTGTAGATCTCCTGCAGAACGAGCAGATATACGGTGACTGTCTCTGTGCCGCGTCTGTCCTCTGCCAGAACGACATGGCTTTCCACGTGGATCTGGCCGGGCTGCACGGCGTCCGCGTAGTGGTCCAGAACCGCTTTGCCGATCAGCTCATCCAGAACCGAATTGTCAGCCTCCTCTGCGGCGGACAGTTCATCCTTCATCGCTTCCTGCTCGGCGGACAGGTTATCATCCTGTTCGGTGGGCTGGGCAGGCTCCTCCGGGGCTGTGTCCGCCGGATCGGGGATGGCTTCGGTGTTGGAAACGGCGGGATCAGACGGCTGCTCTGTCTTGGAGGCCACCGGGTCGGTCAGGAAGCAGACCGCGAGGACGATGCAGGCGATGATGGCCAGCAAAATGATCCAGAAAGTCGGTTTTTTGTAGTTCATAACAGATTTGACACGCTCCTTTACTCCGATCTCGCCGAAGGCGAGCGGGCAGGCCGCAATTCTGCGGCGGTTGACGCTGCACGAGACGAGCGCCTGCATATAATCGGCTCTCTGCTCGCAGCCCAATTCTCTGATCACGGTTTCATCGCACGCCAGCTCGATATCCCGGCACAGCAGCACATAGCTGAGCCACATCACCGGGTTGAACCAGTGGATCGTCAGCAGCAGGAAGCCCAGCGGCTTCCACAGGTGGTCGCCCCGGCGCAGGTGCGCCTGCTCGTGAGCAATGACGTGCTGCCAGTCGCGGCTGTCCATGCGATATGGGAGATAAATTCTCGGACGGATCGTACCGAGCACGAACGGCGAATCAATCCGCTCAGACTGGTAGATGTTTCCCCGCAGGCGGACCGCCTCGCGTACCCTGTGCCGCAGCCGCAGCGTGCTGACCATGGTATACAGGAGCAGTGCGGCAGCTCCTGTGAGCCAGACCCAGGCGAGGATCGAAAGCCAGCTCTGCGCCGGGGCAGCAGAGCCGCCGGCGGCTGCGGCAGAGCTGATCTGCGCAGGCTGCGTCTGCACGGTTGTGATTGCCGGGCGGATGGCTTCCGTACGCGGAAGCAGGCTCAGCGGGCTTTCGACGGAAAACGGGAAAACCAGCCGCACAGCGACGATGCCCCAAAGCAGGACATGAAACCACTTGGGTGCTCTGCGCAGGCAGAGACGCAGAAGAAGCACCGCAAGCACAAGCCAGCTTGCGCAGACGCTCATATGAAGGACTTTCAAAAAGAGTGCGCTCATTGTGTTTCTCCTCTTCGGATGCGATCGATCATCTGCTGCACCTCGTCGAGCTCATGCGCGGACAGATCCTGCCGCTTTGTAAACGCGGCAATAAAGGTGGGCAGAGAGCCTTCAAATTTCTTTTCGACCAGCTCGTCGATCTCGCAGGCCTGCGCCTCGTCCTTGGAAACGAGCGAGGTCACAAGCCCGTTCTCATTTTTCAGGATCCCACGCTCGCCAAGACGCTTGATGATCGTGTAGGTCGTCGTGCGCTTCCAGCCGAGCTGCTCCAGACACAGCTTCGCAAGCTGCGCCGCCGTGACCGGCTCATGCTTCCATAAAATCAGGCAGAAGCGGTACTCCCCTTCGTGAATTTTCGGAATTTCCAGTTTCAGCACCTCCTTGTCTACTCGTGTAGAAGCTGCCGCTATTCTACACGAGTAGACGCGCGATGTCAAGTGGTTCTTGAAAAAAATATCGAACGTGCAGGTCGTTGACCCCGGCGCGCTCGATCCATGTAAAAGGCGCTGAAGCGCAAAAGCAGTTGGCAAGAGGCTGCCTCCGGGGCGCTTCCGGGCTTGTCAAGGGGCGTGCGGACTGATATAATGTTGAAAAAGGGTGAAAGGGGCGATGGCATGGACAAGCTTGCGGTACTGCGGCAGTATTTTGGCTTTCCGGCATTCCGTGCGGGACAGCAGACGCTGATCGACGCGGTGCTTTCCGGGCGCGACGCGCTCGGCGTGATGCCGACGGGCGGCGGGAAAAGCCTCTGCTATGAGCTGCCCGCCCT
>ENA-OZVA01000562-OZVA01000562.1-human-gut-metagenome-genome-assembly--contig:-NODE-562-length-8346-cov-6.466048_pt1 | contig 8346 bp, 10 predicted proteins | sample MGYA00243440_ERZ654035 | MGnify/ENA primary metagenome ERZ654035 (study PRJEB26926, sample SAMN06164886) | human gut metagenome | biome: ENVO:00009003; feature: ENVO:2100002; material: ENVO:00002003...
AGTTTCTGGAAAACATCGACTATCACGCCCTGCTGCAAGCCGTTTGGAACAAGGCTGAAACGGTCTATGCCTATCGCGCAGACGGCAAAAACGCGCTGAGCTTGGACTATCGCAGCTCGGAGCTGTTCAAGCAGCGAGCGACGCTTCTCTATGAGGACGTGGGCGACAGTTATATCGGCGCGGTGTTTGCTGCCCGGTCGATGGAGCTGTGGCTGTTGGAGGATATGGGCTTTGCCGTCGTTGCCAAATTCAGCGTGAACGCCGGAGAAGGCGAATACGTCACCGAGTACCGCGTCTACAAGGGCAGTGACTGGGCGGACAGCGAGATTTCTCTGGATTTGGAGGACTTGGTGGCCGAACTTGCCGCCCTGTGTGATCCCTACTACGAACACGAGCAGCCCATCTATGAGCTGTGATGTGGGAAAGGAGTGAAAACGGAGCGGCTTCCCCATGCGGGAAACCATTCAGAACGCAAACGGCAAGCAGTTTCATGCCGTCAGCCTGTCCGGTGGCAAGGACAGTACCGCCATGCTGCTTTTGATGATCGAACGGGATATGCCCATCGACATGGTGCTGTCAGCGGACACCGGCATGGAGTTCCCGGAAATGTATGAACACCTTGCCAAACTGGACGAGCATCTTTTCCGGGAGCGCGGCATCCATATCACCACGCTGCGGCATCCCAAGGGCTTTGAATACCTGATGTTCGACGAACCCAAGCAGAAGCCCCGCAGTCTGGAAAACCGTGCAAAGCTGGGCATCCCGCCCTACGGCAACGGCTGGCCGGGAATCCGCGTCCGCTGGTGTACCGGGCAGCTCAAAACGCACCTCATCACCAAGAAGGTCAACCGGCTCAAAGGCGAGCTGGGCGCGATCCACTATGTCGGTATCGCCGCCGATGAAGCGTGGCGCTGCAAGGATGAGCGGTATCCCCTCGTGGAATGGGGCATCACGGAGGCGCAGGCACTCCAAGCTTGCTATGACAGGGGCTTTGACTTCAGCGGGCTGTATGAGATATACCACCGTGCGTCCTGCTGGTGCTGCCCATTCCAGCGTATCGACGAGCTGCGGAAGCTGCGAAAGCATCACCCGGAGCTGTGGGAAAAGCTGATGGAGCTGGATCGCCGTGCGCTGGCGCAGTTCGGCCCCGGCCCGCTGGGACAGTTCAAGCAGAACTGGAGCGTGGAGCGGCTGGACGAGCGATTTGCCAAGGAGGACGGTCAAACAGCCTGACCATTCTGCGGAAAGGATTGAAGCAATATGGCTGTATTTCGCGTTGAACGGACGCGGGATTACACGGTGATGTGCAACCATCACCTGAAAGACAGCAATCTTTCCCTGAAAGCCAAGGGGCTGCTCTCCATGATGCTCTCCCTCCCCGACGAGTGGAATTACACCACGCGGGGGCTGGCTGCAATCTGCAAGGAGGGCGTGGACGCCATCGGGAAAACGCTCAAGGAGCTGGAGCTGGCGGGCTACATCATCCGCCGTCAGCTTCGCGGCAAGGACGGGCGCATTTCCGACACGGAGTACACCATCTTCGAGAAGCCCCGAAAGCCCTCTCCACCGGATACGACTTTACCAGATACGGAAAACCCGTATCTGGATAACCCGGATACGGAGGCACCGGATACGGATAATCCCGCGCAATTAAATACTAAGAAATCTAATACTCAAAAATCAAATACTGATCTATCAAGCACTCATTCATTCTTTCTGCCTGCGGCGGACGGAATGACGGACGGATTTGAGAAAAAAGCGGAGATCAGAGAGCAAATCGAATACGACATTCTCTGTCAGCAGTATGACCGGATGCAGCTTGATGAGCTGGTGGAGATTATGCTGGAGGTCGCTATGAACCGCAGCTCCACAGTCAAGATCGGGCGGGATGCGGAGTATCCCACCGGCTTCGTCCAACAGCGCTTTGAAAAGATCACCTCCATGCACATCGAAAAGGTCATGGACGGTATCCGCGAGAACACCACCCGCGTTTGGAATACGAAAGCCTATCTCATGGCGGCGCTGTTCAATTCCGTTTCCACCATCGACAACCACTATGCCATGCTGGTCAATCACGATTTTCACGGCGGCCCCTAAAGGCCGTCATTTTTCATGCCCGATTTTGGGAGAAAGGATTTGATACCGATGAAACGCCCCCTTGCCTACATCACCGCTCCGTGGAGCGAGAACGAGTTTGAGAACACCGAAAATGCCGCCAAGTATTGCAGGGCAGTCTATGACGCGGGCTTTTCGCCCATCTGCCCCACGCTGTTTCTGCCGCTGTTCCTACGCGATGAGATTCCGCAGGAGCACAAGGACTGCATCGACATGGCGCGGGAGTATCTGCGCCGCGCTCGTGTGCTGGTGATTTGCGGCAGCACCGTAGATGAAAGCGTGAAAAATGACATCGCCGTGGCCGAGCGCCTGCGGATCACCGCCACCACGCTGGACGGCATCCTAACCGTCAAGGGGCAGGGGCGCAGAAATGAATGAGCATCTTCTGCACCGGCTGGTGGTACCGCCTTAGTGTCCCGGCATTCTCCCTGCAAATCGAAGGAAAGGAGCGTGATAAGTCATGCAGGAAGAAGTTGAACAGAGAATCGTATCCCTGATGATCTCCTGCGGAAAGCTGGGTGAACAGGAATTTCGCAAGGCCGTTGCCAAGCTGCTGGAGCAGCTAAAAAACGGCCATCAGAAGCATCAGTACAGCAAGGCCAATCCCCACGGAAAAATGACCGTCAAGCAGCTCGCCGCCAAGGATAAGGGATTGCAGAGCATTGAAGTTACCGATCAGAATATCGGCTCATTCAATCGGATCGCCCGGAAGTATGGCATTGACTTCGCTCCATTCAAGGTCAAGGGCGAAAAGCGGTACATGGTGTTCTTCAAAGCGCCGGACGCCGACGCCATGACCGCCGCGTTCAAGGAATACACTGCCAAACAGGTCAGGAAGGCGGAACGCCCCTCGGTGCTGGAAAAGCTGCAACACTTCAAGTCGCTCATTCAGGCGGCTGTGGTGGACAGGACAAAGCGGAAGGAGCTGGAACGATGAAGCAAGTCAACGTCAAAAAGCTCATCCTTCCCAATATTCCGTATGTGTTCATCGCGCTGCTGGCCACCAAGGTCAGCGAGGCGGTGCGGCTGGCTCCCGGTTCGGACGCTTCGGCGAAGCTGCTGAACATTATGACCGGCCTGAACACGGCGTTCCACTCCCTTGTCCCCAGCTTCCACCCCATCGACCTGTGTGTGGGCGTTGCCGCCGCCCTGCTCATCCGGCTTGCCGTCTACGTCAAGGGCAAAAACGCCAAGAAATTTCGCAAAAATCTGGAGTACGGCAGCGCCCGCTGGGGAATCGCCGAGGACATCAAGCCCTACGTCGATCCTGCGTTTGAGAACAACATCATTCTCACGCAGACGGAGCGGCTGACGATGAATAACCGCCCCAAAGACCCAAAAACGGCGCGGAACAAAAATGTCCTGATCGTCGGCGGCAGCGGTTCGGGCAAGACCCGCTTTTGGTTGAAACCCAATCTGCTCCAATGCACATCAAAAACCTATCCCACCAGCTTCGTCGTCACCGATCCCAAAGGGGACATCGTGGTTTCCTGCGGCCATGCGCTGCAAAAGAACGGGTATCAGATCAAGATTCTCAATTCCCTGAACTTCAAGAAGTCCATGCACTACAACCCGTTCGCCTACATCCACTCGGAAAAGGACATTTTGAAGCTGGTCACGACGCTGATCGCCAACACCAAGGGCGAGGGCAAAGCCGGTGACGATTTCTGGGTGAAAGCGGAAACGCTGCTCTACACCGCCCTCATCGGCTACATCCACTATGAAGCGCCGATGGAGGAACAGAACTTCTCCACGCTCATTGAATTTATCAATGCGATGGAGGTGCGCGAGGACGATGAGGACTTCAAAAATCCGGTGGACTTGATGTTCGACGAGCTGAAAAAGCGCAAGCCAGACCACTTCGCCGTCCGTCAATATGCCAAATTCAAGCTAAGTGCCGGCAAGACCGCGAAAAGCATACTTATTTCCTGCGGCGCACGGCTTGCGCCCTTTGACATTCAGGAACTGCGGGAACTGACGGCCTATGACGAGCTGCAACTGGACACGCTGGGCGACCGGAAAACCGCCCTGTTCATCATCATGTCCGACACGGATGATACCTTTAACTTTCTCATTTCCATGTGCTATACCCAGCTTTTCAACCTGTTGTGTGAAAAAGCCGACGATGTGTACGGCGGACGCTTGCCGGTTCATGTCCGCTGCCTCATTGACGAGGCCGCAAATATCGGCCAGATACCGCGACTTGAAAAGCTGGTTGCGACGATCCGTTCCAGAGAAATCTCCTGCTGCCTTGTCTTGCAGGCACAGAGCCAGCTTAAAGCCCTGTATAAAGACAGCGCGGATACGATTGTCGGCAACATGGACTGTTCCATCTTTTTGGGTGGAAAGGAACCCGGTACGCTGAAAGAGCTGGCGGCGGCGCTGGGCAAGGAAACCATCGACAGCTATAACACCGGCGAGAGCCGTGGCCGCGAGGTTTCCCATTCGCTGAACTACCAGAAACTGGGTAAGGAGCTGATGAGCGTGGATGAGCTTGCCGTGCTGGATGGCGGCAAGTGCATCTTGCAGCTTCGCGGCGTCCGTCCGTTTCTGTCCAACAAATATGATCTCACAAAGCATCCCCTCTACCGCTACACAGCGGATTATGACAAGAAATACGCCTTTGACATAGAGCGTTTTCTGTCCCATCGCCTCAAGCTCAAGCCGGATGATGCAGTTGAGGTGTATCAGGCAGACCTTTCCGGTGAACCTGTCGCCTGACGGCGGCAGCCTGTTTTGACAACGACTCGATGAAACTTCGTGGAAGAAATGTACCCTCCAAAATCTAAAAACATATTTTTCGGAGGTACTATTTATGGCTTTCTTTAATTCTGCTGTTGGTGTTCTTCAGACCCTCGTTGTGGCGCTGGGCGCTGGCCTTGGCATTTGGGGCGCAATCAATCTGCTGGAGGGCTACGGCAACGACAACCGTGCGATGCGTTCCTGACTGAAAAGGTCAGGCACAGGTCGAAGGACGAATGAAGTCCAAAACCTTGGAGAACTGATATTTCGATGGATGAAATGAGGGGGGAACGCCCCGAAGCGTCCACACTAATACTCCGACTGGCATAGGTGCGCAACCACCGATTGTCAGAAGCTCGGTGAAGTCGGCAGAGAGATGCCGTAGTTTTGGCTGCAAGGCTGAAATCGAAAGCTGTCCAGAGGTGGATAGCGCATCCTATATGCCGGGTGTCAGCCGCACATGGTTAGTATGTATGGAAATACTGACGAACTTCTGAATGTACAAGTCTAAACGTTGATACCATCGAAACGGTGGTACTCCTTATACGGAGGTATTCGTGGACAAGTAAAAATGGTTGTTATGGAAGTCCATGTGCCGTTACAGGCGGCACGATTCGTAAAGAATTGAATACAGGCTTAGAGGAAGAACCTAAATGCGGCCCATGATAGAAATATCGGAACGCAGGAAGCTGAAAACATTTAGCCTGTTGCAAGGCTGCGAGATGGTGGATGGGAATACCTTCGTGAGAAGGCAATAACCATTCTTTGTTTCAGTGAAAGTAGTGGCGTAGTACCTATGAAGCCGTGAAAAAGTAAACGGTGGAGGAAAGGCCACAAGTCGAATTTGGCAAAAGAAGCACACACAAAGTGTCGCAAGCCCTGTATGACCAAATTCGATGGAACGCCGTGTGCGGTGAAAGCTGCACGCACGGTGTGGAGCCAGGGAAAAGCTGGAGATCATATCAAATGCTTACCTATGGCTATCTGGTGCCAAGTCTCAGGGCATGAAGCAGCTTATGGCTAAGTAGATGTAATCAAGAAAAGAAAGGAAAAGCACAATCCAGACGGAACCGGCGGTTGTGTCAAGAAATATTTGTGGAATAGCAAGAACTTTGATATAATGGGAACAGAAACCCCGGAACCGGGAGAAAGGCAGGAGGATAAATGCACATAAGCTATAAACCCCTCTGGCACACGCTGGTTGAGCGCAATATGAGGAAAGAGGACTTGCGGATTGCCGCCGGTCTTACCACAAATATGATTGCCAACATGGGTAAAGGCAAAAACATCAGCATGGAAACGCTGGTTCGTATCTGCGAAGCCCTGAATTGTGGCATTTTGGATGTAATTGAATTAGAGCAGGACAAAGACGCTGAAAAATTAAATTGACAAGGAAGGCGCTGCGAAATGGACAATAGAGAAAAAATTATCAGACTTTGGTTTGATATGTGGCTTGCAAAAAAAGATTTGGGTATATTTAATGTATTTTCTGATAATGCCGTATATATTGAAAGTTGGGGGCCAGAGTACCACGGCTCCAAGAAAATAAAACTTTGGTTTGAGGAATGGAATACCCGTGGAACTGTCTTGCAATGGGACATCAAGCAATTTTTCCATAAAGGCAATCAAACCATTGTTGAATGGTATTTCAAAAATAAGATGGACGCCGGTAACGTAGAAGCGTTTGATGGAATGTCACTGATAGAATGGACGCCAGATGGCAAGATTGCTCTCTTAAAAGAATTTGGTTGTAACGAAAATCGGTATGACCCTTATAAAGATGGCAATATACCACATTTCAGAGATGAAAATGCAAAGTGGTTTTAACTGGAAATTCAGTTGCTGGAGGTAATTATGCGGAATGGATAATTGGTTTACCATTGAGCAAATAGACCGTGATACATTCTCTATTAGCGAATACAAGCACTGGGAAGAAACACATTGTTATCTATTATGTGGGGAAAAATATGCTATTCTCATTGATACAGGTTTAGGCGTTTCCAACATCAGAAAAATTGTGGACTCTCTGACAAAGCTGCCTGTTATGACAGTTACAACTCATGTTCATTGGGATCACATTGGCGGGCATAAGTATTTTGATAATATCGCCGTACATGAAGCGGAAAAGGACTGGCTATCGGTCAGGTTTCCGATACCATTGCAAGTTGTGAAGAATAATTTGACAAGGCTTCCTTGTGATTTTCCAAGAGATTTTGATATTAACGCTTATCAGATTTTTCAAGGTATCCCACAAAGAATTTTACACGATGGCGATTTTCTAAATTTAGGCGGGCGGGAAATTCAAGTTGTTCACACGCCGGGACATTCTCCCGGACATTGTTGCTTTTACGAACCAGAACGAAACTATTTGTATTCCGGGGATTTGATATACAAGGGAAGCCTGGACGCATTTTACCCAACTACCGACCCGAAGCTATTCTATCAATCTATAAGGCGAATACGGAAATACAATATAAAAAAAGTTCTGCCCGGACACCATCAGTTGGATATTCCCGTTTCTTTGATAGCCGATATTGAAGCCGGATTTGCACAATTAGAGAGAGCCGGAAAACTCAAACAGGGAAATGGATTGTTTAAGTTTCAGGATTTCCAAATTCATATATAATCAAAGCTGCCGTTGCAGGAACAACCATTCCCACAACGGCAGTTTTCATTTCCACGGCCTGCGCCGGAAGTTCATACCGGACTGTTTTATCAGCGGGGATTTCTTGAACAGCTTCTTCAAAAGGCTTCGTTCCTCTTGTGAGAGCCGCTTATATTTAAGCTGAAACGCCTTGCAGAATATCTCCGTGAATTGCTGAACCCTGTCCCCCGGCGATTGCATGGCCTTTTGTACTTCCCGTATCAGTTCATCGGCGGGCGTGGTATCCGGCGCACTTTCACTGTCATTTTCGTGCGCCTTGCGTATGTCGTGGAGAATGGCATCCCATGTTTTGTGCGTCACATGGCAGAAGAAATCTTCTTCCTCTACCTGACAGGCTTCCAATACTTTGATTGCCCGGTCTGCCGTAGCTTCGGGATGTTCTTCCAGTATCATAGCCCGTAAAGCAGCCAGTGAGCTGTTTGTGTCATGAAAGTGCATGGTTGCTATCCCGTCCACATAGATTTCTGCGTCTGCCAACAGTTCCCTGAATTTTTCATGGGAGATAATCTCACACAGCAGCCGGTTGTTGAAGCGTTCACTTTTCAGCAGTTCCACGACTTCATCACTCAAATGTAATTCTTCTATCGGCGTGTTTTCATATTTCCGATTGTTGGTAAGGCCGAGCAGATAGTCAACGGACACCTGATAAAAGTCTGCCAGCTTCAACAGGCTGCCGTGATTGATTTCCTTGTATTCATCGTTGTCGTTTTCATAGCTGCCGAGGGCTGATTTTGAAATGCCGGTTTCCTGCGCCAGTTCTTCCAGATTTAAGCCCCGTTCCACCCGTAAATCTTTCAGGCGTTCCTGTACGGAAATGCGGGTTT
>ENA-OZVA01000570-OZVA01000570.1-human-gut-metagenome-genome-assembly--contig:-NODE-570-length-8328-cov-4.840807_pt1 | contig 8328 bp, 6 predicted proteins | sample MGYA00243440_ERZ654035 | MGnify/ENA primary metagenome ERZ654035 (study PRJEB26926, sample SAMN06164886) | human gut metagenome | biome: ENVO:00009003; feature: ENVO:2100002; material: ENVO:00002003...
TACTGACGTATTTCAAGGAAAAATGGTGCAGCGCAGCGTGAAAAGATCCGCTGTCCGGGTGCGTTGGGAGTTTTCAGATACACCCTAGGGGCGGACGACTCTGTCCGCCCGCTGCGAATTCTCTGATATTTTCAGCAAATCTGCAACATTTAAGGGGCCGACAGAGTCGTCGGCCCCTACAGCGGCAGTGCAGTTTTATGATATATCATCCCGCAATCAACCCTTGGACGACCTTTGCGGCCAGCAGGATGAGGACGATGATGATAGCGGGCTTTACGATCTTCGAGCCGTTTTTGATGGCGAGTCCCGCGCCGATGAAATGGCCGAGGATGCTCGACACCGTGCCGATGAGGCCGAGGACGAGGAAGACCTTGCCGCTTAACAGGCTGGTCAGGAGCGAGGCGATATTGGAGGACAAATTCACGAGTTTAACATTGCCGCCCGCCGTGCGCACGTCGAGCTTGCCGAGATTGCAGAAAATGAGAAGCAGGAACGTGCCCGTGCCGGGCCCGTAGAACCCGTCGTACGCGCCGACGACGAGCGCGGCCAGATAGACGATGGCCATCTGCTTTTTGGGCTCGATATCGCCGCGCTCCTCCGGCAGCTGCCGCTGGCGCAGCACGACGAAGGCCACGACCGGCAGCACGATCAGCAGCAGATATTGTAAGTACACCTCGGAGATCATCAGCTGCAATTTTGTTCCGAAGAACGAGCCGATGAGCGCCAGCACGATGGACGGAATGCCGAGCTTCCAGTCGACATAGCCGTTTTTGATATACCGGCCCGTGGAAAACGCGGTGCCGATGGAGGAGGAAAATTTGTTTGTGCCCAGCGCAAAGTGCATCGGAAGTCCCGCGAGCAGATACGTCGGGACGGAAATAATGCCGCCGCCGCCCGCGATGGCGTCCATGAACGACGCAAAGAATACGCCGATGACGACGATGACGACCATTTGTACCGTCAGATCCTGTACGCCCATTTTATATCTCTCCTTTGATTGCAAGCTCCAGCATATCGGCCACGCCGCCTTCTTCGTTCGTCGGCGCGATCAGATCTGCTTTCTGCTTGAGCGCTTCTTCCCCGTTTCCCATTGCGACGCCGACGCCCGCAAAGTCGAGCATGGCCGCGTCGTTGCCGCTGTCGCCGATGGCCATGACCTGCTCGCGCGGGATGCCGAGTTTTTTGCACAGCGCTGCAAGCGCAATGCCCTTGCTGGTGTTCGGATTCATAACCTCCAGATCAACATAGCCCGCGCCTGTCACGAAATACGGCAGCTTTGTCAGATCGGCCATGGCCCTTTCACACTCTTCCTGACTGGAAAACGGCACATAGAGCTTTTCTACGGGTTTACCCCAACCGGCGACCATGGCGTCCAGATCGTCGACAAATTCATGCGACTGCTCAAACAGCCACCGGAAGTCGGCGGGATAATAGCGCTCAAAGCGCGCCATCTGCTCTTTGGAGTTATACACAATGCCGCCGGAGAAGAAATTGACAAGCCCGTCGTACCGGCGCACATGGGAATAGATCAGCCGCGCATCGTCCGGGGACAGCGGGCAGTGGTAGAGCGTTTCGCCGGTCTTCAGATCCTGTGCGATCGCGCCGGTCTGCGTGACGGCGTAGCGGATCTGCGGAAGCGCGTCTAAAATGTACCAGCACTCTCCCGGTGCGCGTCCGGTACACAGAACGAGCTGGATGCCGTGCTCCAGCGCGCGCTGCGCCGCGGCCTGCACCCGCGGCAGAACGCGCTGGTCGGCAGTGACGAGCGTGCCGTCGACATCGACGGCCACAAGACGGATAGCCATACGCAAAGTACCTCGATACCATAAAAATCAAACTCATTTTACCAGCCCCCTCCGGGTAAATCAAGTCGCCGAAATTCACAATTTCTTCTTTTTTTGCCGCCATATATGTGGTATAATCTCACTTTAGAATACGTACCGCAGCGCGTACCGCGCGGCGCAGAAAGGGTTTTTACCATGGGACTGTTTACAAAACTATTCGGCACCCGCTCTGAGCGAGAGGTCAAAAAGCTCGAGCCGCAGGTCGAGGCCGTCATGGCGCTCGAGGAGCCGTATAAAAAGCTGACTGACCAGGAGCTTCGCGCGAAGACGCAGGAATTCAAGGATCGCTACGCATCCGGTGAGACGCTCGACGCGCTGCTGCCGGAGGCGTTCGCCGTCTGCCGCGAGGCAGCCGACCGCGTGCTCGGTATGCGCCCATACCGGGTGCAGGTCGTGGGCGGCATCGTGCTGCATCAGGGCCGCATCGCCGAAATGAAGACCGGCGAAGGCAAGACGCTCGTCGCAATCCTTCCCGCATACTTAAACGCGCTGGCCGGACGGGGCGTGCATATCGTCACGGTCAACGATTATCTCGCCAAGCGCGACTCGGAGTGGATGGGCAAGGTCTACCGTTTTCTGGGGCTGTCCGTCGGCCTCATCGTCCACGATCTGACCGGCGAGCAGCGCCGCGCAGCCTATGCCGCCGATATCACCTACGGCACGAATAACGAGCTGGGCTTCGATTACCTGCGCGACAATATGGCGATTTACAAACAGGAGATGGTGCAGCGCGGTCACGCGTTCGCCATCGTCGACGAGGTCGACTCCATCCTCATTGACGAGGCGCGCACCCCGCTCATTATTTCCGGCAAAGGCGAGGAATCGTCCAAGCTGTATGAAATGGCGGATTATTTCGTCTCCCGCCTGAAAAAGCAGGTCTTCTCCACGACGGACAACAAGGAACTGCAGGATCAGTATGACTGCGATTACATCGTCGACGAAAAGGACCGCTCCGTGTCGCTCACGCAGAAGGGCATTGAAAAGGCCGAGCAGTTCTTCAACGTGGAAAATCTGGCCGACCCAGAAAACGCCACGCTCTCGCACCACATCAATCAGGCCATGAAGGCAAGGGGCCTCATGAAGCGCGACATTGACTACGTCGTCAAGGACGGCGAGGTCATCATCGTCGACGAATTTACCGGCCGCCTCATGTACGGCCGCCGCTATAACGAGGGTCTGCATCAGGCCATCGAGGCCAAGGAGGGCGTCAAGGTCGCAAGCGAAAACAAGACGCTCGCCACCATCACGTTCCAGAATTTCTTCCGTCTGTACGACAAGCTTTCCGGCATGACCGGCACGGCGCTGACCGAGGAGGAGGAATTCTCCGGCATCTACAATCTCGACGTTGTCGAGATCCCGACGAATAAACCCGTCATCCGCATTGACGACCCCGACGTCGTCTACAAGACCGAGGCGGGCAAATACCGCGCCGTCATCGCGCAGATCAAGGAATGCCACGCCAAGGGCCAGCCGGTGCTGGTCGGCACGATCTCCATTGAAAAATCCGAGCTTCTTTCGCAGATGCTGAAGCGCGAGGGCATCCCGCACAACGTCCTGAACGCCAAGCACCATGAAAAGGAGGCCGAGATCGTCGCGCAGGCGGGCCATCTGGGCGCCGTGACCATTGCGACGAACATGGCGGGCCGCGGCACCGATATCATGCTGGGCGGCAACGCCGAATACATGGCAAAGAACGAACTGCGCAAGCAGGGCCTGTCCGACGAACTGATCGCCGAGTCCAATTCCTTCGCCGAGACGGAGGATCCCGAAATTCTGGCCGCACGCGCGGCCTATACCGAAGCGTATAAGCGCTTCAAGGTCGAGACGGACAAGCAGGCAGAGCTTGTCCGGCAGGCAGGAGGCCTTTTCATCATCGGCACCGAGCGGCACGAGTCGCGCCGCATCGACAACCAGCTGCGCGGCCGTTCCGGCCGTCAGGGCGACCCCGGCGAGACGCGGTTTTATCTGTCCATGCAGGACGATATCATGCGTCTGTTCGGCTCCGAGCGCATTATGAACATGATGGAGACGCTCGGCATCGACGAGGATACGCCTATCGACGCCAAAATTCTCTCCGGCGCGATCGAGAACGCGCAGAAGACCGTCGAGGGCCGCAACTTCCAGTCCAGAAAGAACGTGCTGGAATACGACGACGTGATGAACGTCCAGCGTAAGATCATCTACGAGCAGCGCCGCCAGGTGCTCGACGGCGAGGATCTGCAGAAGAACATCCAGTCCATGATGCGGTTCTATGTGGACACGTATGTCGCCAGCGCCTTCGGCGAGCAGCCGAAGCTGGCCGACAAGCAGCATTTCTTCGAGATGATGACGCATTTCGAGCCCATCTTCTTCCCCACGGGCACATGGCTTCTCTCCGACGAGGAGTTGGCCGCGCTCACGCGGGAGCAGGCGGAAGAGAAGATTTTGTCTCTCATGCAGCGCGCCTATGCCAAGCGGGAGGAGCAGTTCACGTCTCCCGTCATGCGCGAGATTGAGCGCGTCGTAACGCTGCGCGTGGTCGATGAATTCTGGATGGATCACATCGACGCCATGGACGATCTGCGGCAGGGCATCCGCCTGCGCGCCTACGCGCAGACAGACCCCGTCATCGAGTATAAGCGCGAGGGCTTTGATATGTTCGAGGCCATGAACGACGCAATTAAAGAAGAGATCGTCCGCCGCGTCTTCCTCGTCCGGATCAAGACGAACGAGGAGATCAAGCGCCAGCGCGTGGCGAAGGTCACCGGCGAGGGGGCTGGCGGCGACAAGACCGTCAAGCGTCAGCCCGTCGTCAAGAAGATCAAGGTCGGCCCGAACGACCCGTGCCCGTGCGGCAGCGGAAAAAAATACAAAAAATGCTGCCGCGACAAGGATCTCGCCGCCGAACGCGGCCAGAACGCGAATTAAGCCCATGTTTCACACCATTCACCACGGAACACTTGAATATCTGACCGCCGACGCGCTTTCCGGGAGCGTGCACTGCTTCTCCACGCGCTTCGGCGGCGTGAGCGAGGGGGCGCTGTCCTCCCTCAATCTCGGCACGCACCGGGGAGACAGGCCGGAAAACGTGCGGGAGAATTACCGCATTCTCGGCACCGCCGTTGGCTTTTCGCCGGAGGAAACGATCTTTACCCGGCAGGAGCATACCGATCTTCTGCTGCGCGTCGGCAAGCAGGACTGCGGCACAGGGCTGGAGCGGGAGCAGACCGCCGTCTGCGACGGGCTTCTGACCGACGAACCCGGCGCGGCGCTCGTCTGCTTCGGCGCAGACTGCACGACGCTGCTGCTGTTTGACCCCGTGCGGCAGGCCATCGCCGCCGTCCACGCCGGGTGGCGCGGAACGGCGCAGGGCATCGCGTACAAGGCCGTCCTTCGGATGCAGGCGGAATTCGGCTGCGCGCCGGAGCACATTCATGCGGCCATCGGCCCGTGCATCGGCCGCTGCTGCTTTGAGGTCGGGCCGGAGGTGCCGGAGGCCATGCGGCGATCGCTCGGCCCGGACGCGGAAGCGGCAATTGAACTGCACGGCGAAAAGGCGCACGTCGATCTGAAGCGCCTGAACCGCATCTGGCTGGAAAGAGCGGGCGTGCAGGTGATCGATATCTGCCAGGACTGCACCAAATGCCAGCCGGAGCGCTTCTGGTCGCATCGCGTGACCGGCGGGAACCGCGGGTCGCAGGCCGCCATCATCCGGCTGAAAGGAGGCGCACCGGCATGAAACGAAAGCTTTTGATGCTCACAGCGCTTGCGCTGTGTCTGGCCCTTCTTTGCGGCTGCACGACGATCGCGACGAGCGAATGGATGCAGAATCTTTTCCCCGTCGGCGACGAGGCCGTCGCCGCCCAGCAGACCGGCTCGGTCAACGGCTCGGAGGATAAGCAGGAGGTCAAGCAGGTCGTCACCGAGACGTATACGGCGCTTGAGTCCTTTGGCCTGGCCTACCAGCCGGATTACGGCCTGCAGCCCTATAACTGCCAGAGTCTCAACAACCGCATCATCTTTTCCTTCCTCTACGAGCCGCTGTTCGCCGTGACAAGCAGCTACGAGGCAGAACCGATTCTCGCCGAGAGCTATTTTGTCACCGACGACGGACGCACGACCACGGTGAAGCTCCGCTCCGGCGTGACCTTCCACGACGGCAGCGCCCTTACCGCGGCGGACGCGGCATATTCCATCGAATCCGCCGCAGGCTCGGAATATTACGGTTCGCGCCTGCGCTTCATCACTTCCGCCGAGGCGCAGGACGATCTGACGCTCGTGCTCTCGACGAGCGAGGCATATGAGTGCCTGCCGCTGCTGCTGGATATCCCCATCATCAAGTCCGGCACGAAGGACGAGGTCAGCCCGCCGGGCACAGGCCCGTATGAATTTGCCGAGACGAAGCTCACGCGCTGTGAAAACTGGTGGCGCGATACCGCGCCGCTGGTCGATTTTGACGAGATCGCGCTGACCGTCTCGTCCACTGCCGCCGACGTGCGTGATAATTTTGAGTATCAGAAGGTCAACATGGTTCTGACGGACCCGAACTCCTCCGCGTTCGCAGGCTTCCACAACGACTACGAGCTGTGGAACGAGGAGACGACCATCATGCAGTACATCGGCTACAACATGAACTCGCCCGTCTTCTCCAACTACGGCCTGCGCGGCGCGATCACCTTCGCCATCGACCGCGAGCAGCTGGTCGAGCAGACGCTGGGCGGCTTTGCCGTCGCGTCGACGCTGCCGTGCTCACCCAATTCCCGGTATTACGACGTGAAGCTGGCCAACAGCTTCGCCTATGACACCGGCTCGTACTACGACCAGCTGGCCAGCGCCTCCGTCGAGGACGCGACCGGCGACGGCATCCTCGACCTCTACGTCCCCTCCAAGGGCTATTCCGTCCCGGTCGAGGGCACGATGCTCGTCTGCTCGTCGAGCTACATCCGCGTACAGGCGGCAAACGAGGCCGCGAAAATGCTCAATTCTCTGGGCTTCAACATCACAGTCAAGTCCATGGAATATACCGAGTACAAGCAGGCGCTTTTACAGGGGAATTTCGACCTGTACTACGGCGAGGTGCGTTTGTCTCCAAACTTTGACCTCTCGCCGTTCTTCGGCGCGACCGGCACACTCAACTACGGCGACCTGTCCGACAGCACCATGATGAACCTGTGCAGCATGGCCCTCGTCAACAGCGGCAACACCTATAATCTCTATAAGCGTGTATGCGAGCGCGGGTATATTACGCCCATCCTGTTCAAAAGCTACGCGCTCTACACCACGCGCGGCGCCGTAACAGAGCCGACACGCTACCTCGACTGGTTCCTGCCGTATACGGCGCAGACGGAAGAAGAATGAAAAAACGCGGGAGGATACGCCCATGAAACGAATCCTGATGATCGGCACCGGCGGAACGATCGCGTCCGGGAAGACGGCGGAGGGCCTTATGCCGGAGCTGACGAGCGAACAGCTTTTGTCCTTCGTCCCGGCGGTATCGGCGCTTTGCCGGGCGGAATGCTTACAGCTTTTGTCGCTGGACAGCACGAATCTTGCCCCGTCGCACTGGCTGCTGATCGCGAAGGCCATCCGTGAGCGGTATGACCGCTACGACGGCTTCGTCATCAGCCACGGCACGGACACCATGGCCTATACCGCTGCGGCCCTCAGCTATCTCATTCAGGGGGCGCGCAAGCCCATCATCCTGACTGGCGCGCAGAAGCCCATCAGCTTTGACTCGACTGATTCCAAGGTCAATCTGACCGACGCGTTTTTATGCGCGTGCAGTGACACCCTGCACGGCGTCATGATCGTCTTCAACGGCAAGGTCATTCAGGGCACCCGCGCCTGCAAAACGCGCACGAAGAGCTACGAGGCCTTTTCCAGCATCAATTATCCGTATCTGGCCGTCTTGCAGGACGGCTGCATTCTGCAGTATATCGAAAACGCCTGCCTGCCCGAGCCGGTCTTCTATGACACGCTCGACGAGCGCGTTGCGCTCCTGAAGCTCATTCCCGGCGCGCGGGCGGAGCTTGCGGGCTGGATGCTCCGGCACAACGATGCGCTGATCCTGGAAAGCTTCGGCGTGGGCGGCATCCCGTCGTATGACGGGAATGACTTCCTGTCCGTGCTGGAGGAGGGCATTCAGGGCGGCAAGACCGTCGTTCTGACCACGCAGGTGCAGAACGAGGGCAGCAACGTCGGCGTTTATCAGGTCGGGCACAAGATCCGCGAATGCCCGCAGGTGCTTGAGGCGTTCGACATGACGACCGAGGCCATCACGGGAAAGCTCATGTGGATCCTCGGCCAGACCAGGGCCCCCGCCCAGATCCACCGCCTGTTCTACACCCCGGTCGCAAACGACATTCTGAATTACCGCACATGAAAAACCGCCCGGCGCGGTGAAAACCCCCATTTGTTAGCCAGGTATGGGAAAAACCTGATACTAGGGTGTATCTGAAAACTCCCAACGCACCCGGACAGCGGGCCTTTTTGCGGTGCGCCGCGT